>Ga0102815_10000174_pt1 | contig 47410 bp, 66 predicted proteins | sample ColrivemetaGS759_FD_79113 | JGI IMG/M metagenome (GOLD analysis project Ga0102815, IMG submission 79113) | Estuarine microbial communities from the Columbia River estuary - Ebb tide ETM metaG S.759 | ecosystem: Environmental > Aquatic > Marine > Intertidal zone > Estuary | place: USA: Columbia... | reverse complement strand
TATTGATGCCGCGATCGAAGCCATCAGTATCGGGAAAGATGATCGCACAACTACAAACATCCAATCTAGATCAGCAGTGACGATAGGAAATCTACTATTGAAAGACTTCCAGAGTCTTAATTCTAACTACTCTGTTAATGTGGGGCATCTTCCAGTTTCTGTTCACGACTATATGGTGTGGTTTCAAAAGAAGGTTGTAGACAGACAAACCAAAGTTTGGTCATTGATGAACTTTGTGCGTGACGCTTTCGGAGATCTTATCTTTACATCGCTTGGAGAGGGGTGCTCAACGAAGATCAGGCAGCCGAGCCGACCTGCGTTTGCTGTAATGGAATCGATTGGTGTTCAAGATGTAATAACAAGGTGTGGGAAAAAAAAGTTTAGAGATGTAATACCTAGATTACCAGTTGTCTGTTTGGATAAAATTAGAATAGAAAACATAAAAAATCAAAAAAAAGGCCGAGCTGTGTGGGATGGGGGGGCAGGGCCTTACCTCAAGAATAGGCGACTGGCGGGTTTATTGGCAACCCCACAGGCACCGTCAATGTACCAACCACATCAACAAGCTAAAAATGTATTTACGTATTTTTATTTTTTTGGAGAGCCAATAGATATAGGTGGTTGGACCGGAAATAGAAGATCAGACGAGAAGTTAGGGGTTTTTCATTTCGACCTCGCCGCAGCATCAGGTATAGTTAAGTCTATAGATTTTAAAAAGGTGGCTTTCCAAGCTCTAAGGGCCCAAAGAATAGTGGAAGCATCTGAACACCTCGGTATTGGAGGCCAACTTTTGGACCAGTACGATGCTGATATTAAGTTATACGGTACACATTATTTTAAGCCGGGTATAATGATTTATATCGAAGATAGCCTCCCAAATAGTTTTGGTGAGAAAAACCCGAACATGAAGGGGATAATCGGGATTGGTGGATACTACATTATAACAAACGTTAGTCACGAGATTTCAGCGGGTAAAAACGAAACAACTATAAAAGCAGTCTGGCAAGGTTACGTAGGCACTGACTACAATAATAATAAACTAATTGGAAAAAGGGGAAGTTTTCACACTTGCAGTACTAAACCAAATGAATATTATTTTTCTTCCGGGGCAAAGAATTTATGTAGGGGCCGCGCATCGCCATTTAACTACGTAAAGAGTGCTCAAGCTGGCTGTCTCCATGGGATAGAGCAAGACTCAGATGTCCCCTTCCCAGCTATCTCTAGGTCTCAGAGTGTGAGGCAAAGCAAAGCGGAGCAAACAAGGACCTCACCGAAGGTCAAGACAAAGACACCTAAACGAAAGAAGGATTAACAGGTTGACTAATTTTATTGGAAGTAACATTTTGGGGTCGTTTAGATCTTTTGAGTCTAGGAAAAGGTTTAAGGAGATGGCATACGCAGCTTCAACCTTTGACCAAAGCCTCCTATTCGATTTTATGTATGAAAACCCTTTATATGGTAAAGTTGACCACTTTTTCGACACAGTGTATCCTATTAAAGATTCGATGGTTCCATTTCGATTTACTGAAGCCCGCGTTTTTGCCCTCCCGTTTGTTGTTGACGCATTTGAGGCACTGCAACGGCATATTCATGACGCCCACCGACACAAAAAAATAAATTTGAATAATTCTTTTTTAAGATCGTCTAAAGTCGTGAGAGCATACTCAGACCCAGAAGAAATGTACAGGATTCACCTTGAAGGTTATATTGGCACTTTTTCAACCGAATATCTTTTTCGGAGCCAACTACATGAAAAGATTTATAATTTTCACGATTTTTTTAGAGAATTTAGAAAGTATTTAAGTGGTCGAGTCAAAAAGAGGCCGCTAACGATGTCGGGCTTTGTGAAGTCTAAGTATTGTACCAATGCGATAAGCGGATTATTCCTAGAGATTTCTGAGCAGAGGGAATCAGTCGATTCTGCAAAATACCAACAATATATATCGGATATTAATTTTTCTTTCTATGTTCATGCTAGTAGGAAATTTGGCTTTTATATTGATCGTAACTGCCCATGGAGACTGATTGCCGACGTCTCTTCTTCAGAGATGTACAAGTATATGAGAACCTATCAGGTTGATAGTGTACAGGAACTATTCTCTTCATTTTATATAAAATCCTTCATGAACGACATATATATGATCAAGACTACACTTTTTGATATGTATAACGATTTTGTAAGAGAGTTTCCAGTTGTGCAGAAATCTATTTTGAAGGGATGTTCTGAGATCAGAGGTAGGGCTTCGATAAGAAACCAGAGTTATCATGCAGTAATAGCGAAAGAGGACCGAGAGTTTATCGAGTTAAGCGATTATTCTGAAAAATATACTGATTTATATTGGCTTATTTTTTATTTTCAGCTAAAGTGTCTGGAGTACAAATTAACTTGGGACAGCTCTGTCTTAAGAGCCAAAGAGAGGAGATATATTACACATTATAAAAGACATATTCGTCTACCAAACAGTACGAGGTTATCAGGGTTCACACTTGTCCTGAAAATGATAAATAACGATATTATGACATCGACAGAGAACAGACACAAGAGATTTACCGGACAAAAGGAGAACAATGTTATTTCAAGTTATTGACAAGAAAAACAAATGCCCAGAAATATTCTACGACGGTAAAATCCTAAAATTTGAAAACCATGACGAACTTACCAGAACTTGGTCTTACACCTCCCACCTTAAAAAGGCAAAAATAGAGTGTGCGAATCTTTATTGTGGTGGAAAAACACCGGATGAAGTTTGCCCTGATCACATTAGGCAAGAATGGACAGAAGTCAGCAAGAAAATGAAGTCTTTCTTAAAATCGTTTATAGCTGCAAAAATCTCACTAGATGAATTCTGTATGTTCAACATGATCCCGGAGAAATTTCTTCTCGAATTCTTTCATGTAAAGAACAAGATAACCGATCACGTTCTTGAAACCTACCAAAAACCAGACAACTATGACTTTCTTTATAATCTTAACCGGGTTCTGACCTCGATTTCCGATAAGAGGCTAAATATCGACGAAAAAGCCCTTGAGAATCTTTTTGAGACCTACGGTGCACATAGAAAGCTGTCGAGGCTCTCTGAGTCTGGAAATCGGGTTGTATATAACCTTTTTGGGACAAAAACGGGAAGGTTAACCACAAGACCAAACTCTTTTCCAATTCTTACTTTAAAGTCTAACTATAAGGAACTTATCCTTCCAAATAATGATTGGCTACTTGAATTAGACTTTAACTCAGCGGAGCTTAGAACCCTCCTTTCTCTTGCCGGTCACAAACAACCCGAGGAAGACATTCATCTGTGGAATAAAGAAAATATTTTTAAGGATGAAACTTTATCGAGGCAAGAGGCAAAGACAAAGATATTCGCTTGGTTATATAACTCGACTAGTCAAATGCCAGAAGCCGAAAAGATTTACGATAGAAAAAAAATAAAAAATGAATATTTCGACGGCTCAATCGTCAAAACATTGTTCGATAGAGAGATACAGGCGGATAATCATCACTCACTGAATTATATTATCCAAAGCACGACAGCAGACTTGCTCCTAAAACAAATGATTAAGATTCACGACTTCTTAAAAGATAAAAAATCATATGTTGCCTTTTGTGTTCACGATTCGATTGTGATTGATTTGTCAATAGAAGACCGAAGTTCTCTGGAAGAGCTTGTGTCTCTATTCGCAGACACCGACCTTGGAAAATTTAAGGTCAACGCTAGTGTTGGAGATAATTATGGAGACCTGAGGAAGTTAAATGTATAGTATTATAGGGTTAGGGAATTGTGGTTGCGAAGTAGCAAAAAAATTTGAACAATTCGGTCACTATTTCGTCAAATACACAGACTCAGAAGAGAGAGGCTCTCGAAATCTTCTGATCCCGGAGTGTAAGACTCCAGAACTATACGAACAGTACGATCCAGATTTTAGCTCATTTTTTGAAGACATTGGGCCAGAGGTTTGCTTGATCTTGGGGGGATCGGGTAAAATCACTGCTTTATCTTTAAAATTACTAGAATCTATTAAAGACAGAGATATAACTGTCTTATATATAAGACCTGACTTAGAATTATTGTCCGGCAACGCCTTACTGATGGAGAAGGTAACGTTCAATGTGTTGCAGGAATACGCTAGGTCTGGCTTGTTCAAAAGAGTGTTCATTGTCTCCAATGAACTGATGTCCACCCTGATTGGAGATGTGCCAATTGCTAAATATTATGATTCGATTAATGAGTATTTGTCATCTATCTACAACATGGTAAAGGTCTTTGAAAACACAAAGCCTTTGATGACAAAATTCTCCAGTGTATCTGACATATCGAGAATTGCGACATTTGGTGTGCTCGATATGTTAACCGGCGAAGAAAAGTTTTTGTACCCCCTTAAAAATATAAAAGAAAAGAGATTATTCTTCGGAATACCCCAAAAAGAACTGGAGGAAAATGGATCCCTTCTAAAAGAAATTACGAACCAATCGAAAACTCTGACTTCTAGTCTAAAAACAGAGTTTGCAATCTATTCCACAAACTACGAAAGCAGTTTCTGCTACACAGTAAATTATTCTTCACAAATTCAAGATTAATCTTGGCTAAAAAACAATAATAGTGCTATAATACACCTTCTTTAAATGGCACTATAACAACAGGAGTTTCTCATGGCTATTGATATGGCAAAAATTAAAGCGCGTCTCTCAAAGCACCAAACAAAATCAGCCGGGGGAGGAGGAAAGTCTGATTTCTTTGAGCTTCCTCTTGACACACCAAAGACCATCCGAGTTCTCTGTGGTGCAGATGGAGACCCTTTTAAAGATTACCGAATCCATTGGGATTTTAAAAAGCAAACAGGCGGGCGTCCTTTCATGGATCTTCACTACAATTTCGGTAAGCACGACCCCATTTACAATGCTTGTCAAGAGATGTGGGCAGAATTCAATAAAGACAAGACACAGGTTCATGTCAAGGATTTAGCAAAGGCCCTAACACCTTCTGAACAATACTACTGCTGGGTTATAGAGCGGGGAGCTGAAGATGAAGGCCCGAAGCTCTGGAATTTCTCAAAGAATGTTTATGGAGATATTCTTATGCTCATGACAGACCCAGATTATGGCGACATCTCGGATCCAGTCGAAGGCAACGATCTCAAGGTTCTTAAATACAAGGGTGACAACGGCTGGAACGCAATTAAGATGACGGCTCGTCCTCGAAAGACTGCGATTTTTGATGACGATCCCTCTGGCTCACGAGCACTAGAGATCATGAGAAATCTACCTGAGGTCTCTTCTAAGCTAAACAAGATCAGTGTAGAGGAACAGGGTAGAATCTTGGACGCTTTCTTATCCCAAGGGATACCAGCGGAGGAAGTCTCTTCAGAGACCACCAAATACTCCTCTGCTCCGACAACCACTCAGGTTGATAAAGCCTTTAGTAATTTCTTGTCAGCGTAGCTCTGACTCTCTCCTAACTTGGTGGGGCGTCCTGCTCCACCTTTCAACCACGGTAAAAAAATGGCTCGAAAAAATAAAAAAAACAAGATTGGTCTATCTGCGGGTGATATTCGCTCTTTGATCAATAAATCATCTGGCTCCGAGTTGGCTTTCAATTTGAAAGACGACAACCCGACTGATGTGATTGATTGGATTCCCACTGGGTCTCGATGGTTAGATTCTATGGTATGTCGCGGGAAAATGGCTGGGGTGCCAGTCGGCAAAGTTACAGAGATCGCCGGTCTGTCGGGAACCGGGAAATCTTTCTTGGCAGCGGTCATCTCTGCACATGCCCAGAAAAAGGGAATAAAGGTGATTTATTTTGACAGCGAGAGCGCACTGGATTCTAATTTTTTGTCAAATGCGGGATGCGACGTTGAGGAACTGGTGTATGTCCAACCAGAACATGTCGAGGGGGTTCTTGAAACAATAGAAGCTGTCCTTGCAGGCTCGGATGATAGATTTCTGTTTGTTTGGGACTCTTTGGCTTTCACCCCCGCTCTAGCTGATCTCGAAGGGGATTACAATCCGCAGTCTTCAATGGCAGTAAAACCAAGGATTCTGGCGAAAGGCCTTCCAAAACTCTTAACTCCTCTTGCTAACTCTCAATCTACTTTGTTGGTCCTCAACCAACTTAAAACAAATATTACCAGCAACAGGTCTGAAATTTTTACTACCCCCTATGTCACGCCGGGCGGTAAAGCACTGGTGTATTCTTACTCTCTCCGGATTTGGCTTACCGGTAGGAAGGCAAAAGCTTCTTTTATTAAAGACGAAAAAGGATATAATATTGGATCAGAAGTAAAGGTGAAACTAGAGAAATCGCGCTTTGGCTCTCAAGGTCGCCAGTGTACCTTTAAGATCCTTTGGGGGGATGAAGTAAAAATCCAAGATGAAGAGTCGTGGTTTGAGGCAATCAAACCGTCAGAATACGTCAAAAACGCTGGCGCATGGTTTTCCCTAGTGATGCCCGACGGATCAGAAATTAAGTTTCAAACTGCACACTGGTTAGACAAACTCCAAGAAGAACAATTCCGAGCCCGAGTGCTTGAACTAATGGACGAAGAAGTAATCACCAAATTTAAAAATAGAAGTGGTGACGCATCAAATTATTACAACATCGATAACGAAGAAGGTGAAGAATGAAAAAAGCTGAACGGGTATTGATAATCGACGCACTTAATATGTTTATTCGAAACTATATTGTAGACCCTTCCTTGTCGGTTGATGGCCATCCAATTGGCGGTGCGAAGGGCTTTATGAAAAGTTTACAAAAGACCGTAAGAGAGGTCAAACCCGATCAGATAATCATTTGTTGGGATGGCATAGGGGGCAGCCGCCGCCGCAAACAAACAAACAAAAATTATAAACAAGGTCGGTCTCCAATCCGACTTAACAGAAACATAAAAAACCTAACAGAAAATCAAGAAGTTCAAAACAAACACTGGCAACAGATCAGAGTTATAGAGTATCTTAACCGCTTACCTATAACTCAGTTCCGCATTGAGGGTCTTGAAGCCGACGATATCATAGGGCATATATGTAGATTACCTGAATACCGAGGGAAAGAAAAGGTAATTTTATCAATGGACAAGGACTTTATTCAATTGGTTGACGAGAATACTGTTCTTATGCGCCCAATCGCGAAAGAAGTGCTTAATCGAACAAAGATACTTGAACAATATAACATTCACCCAAATAACTTCGCGCTCGCACGCGCAATAGTCGGAGATAAATCCGATAACATTGACGGAGTTAAGGGGGCAGGTTTACCGACTATTGCGAAGCGATTCCCTTTTCTGAAGGAGGAAAAATCTTACTACACCTCTGATATTATTGAACATTGTGAGGAAATAGACAAACAACTAGTGATTCATAAGCGGATTTTGGATAGTGAGAAGATGATTCTTGCTAACTATAGAATCATGCAGTTATATTCACCGGCAATATCTCCGCAAGCGTCGTCCTCGATCAGCGAAAAACTCGATATAAAAGAGAGATTTTTCAATAAAACAGGGCTTTTACAGATGTTTATGGAGGACGGCATCGCAGAATTCAACTGGGCCGACCTTTACTCATGCTGCAAGCGAATATCATTTGAAGCAACAGGGTCGAATAAGTGAATAAAACCTTCCTATCCTCGTCTAAGATGTGTCTACTACTGAAACACACAATGAGGTTACTATGAACACCCCAGAACGTATGGGCTACGCATGTATCAACATGCAACTTTCCCAACCAAAGAATTTTGGACCCAACCCTAAAGCTCAAAAAGTATTCACCAACCGCACAATGATCCGCAGGACGTTTAACCAAAAGGGTGTTGATTATGCATCTTCTCTTGCCTTACAGAACTGCATAGACTTATACCAGATATTGAAGTGGAATCACGAAAATGGTTTTGATTTTTTTCGAATTTCTTCAAATTTGTTTCCATGGGCTTCCGAGTATGAATTTGAAGACCTCAAGGATTATGAAAACATCATTGACTGGCTAGATAAGTGTGGTCAATACGCGATCGCCACCAATCAGAGATTAACTACTCACCCCGGACCCTTCAACAAACTAGCCTCTCCACATGAGAGGGTGGTCAAAAATACTATTAAAGACCTTGAAATTCATGGTTGGATGATGGACAGACTGGGGATGCCTCGGACACCTTGGGCAAAAATTAATATTCACGTTGGCGCTGCGTATAACGACAAACCAATGGCTACTGGCAATTTCTGTAAAAACTTTGATAAACTTAGTGATTCTGTTAAGTCACGTTTAACTGTTGAGAATGATGACAAGAAATCGTTATATACAACTCATGAATTATACGATACCGTATACAAGAGGATTGGTACTCCATTGGTCTTTGATTACCACCACCACGAGTGCCACTCTGACGGGGTACCTGAAGCGGAGGCTCTCAAACTTGCTGCGTCTACATGGGGCGATATAACCCCTGTGGTACATTATAGTGAGTCGCGAGCCAAAGAACAGTCGGATGACTCAATCAAAGTACAAGCCCACTCCGATTATATCTATAGGCCAATTGATACTTATGGCGCAAAAGTCCATTGCATGGTGGAAGCAAAGCGCAAGGAACTCGCTGTATCTACATGGCGAGAAAAACATAAAATTATTTAGTCCGTTAACCAAGGCTTTTAGTAGTTATTAGTACCAATAAAGCCACTCTTTCCAACTAAACCTTTTCTCCCTGAGGGCATAATGAATTCGACTCTAACTACTAAGGAAGACTTTTCCAGATTTGGGAAAACCTTCCAAGAAAGCCTGTGTCAATTGATATTACAAGATAGACCGTTTGCAGACCAGATTGGTGAAGTATTAACTCCTTCTTTCTTTGAACTGAGGTATTTACAAGTCTTTTCTGCTAAAATATATGAATATAAAGAGAAATACAAACTTCACCCAACTTATGATATTCTCCTGTCAGTCTTGAGATCAGATTTGAATGGCGAGAATGAAGCTGTAGCTCAACAGACTAGAGATTACTTTGCTAGGCTTATGGCGAAGGGAGCAGATGTTGACGGTATCGAATATATAAAAGAGACCTCTCTGGATTTCTGTAAAAAACAAAAGCTTAAAGAAGCAATATTAAAATCGATTAATCTATTAAACGGTTCTTCTTTCGAGGAGATAAGGACACTTATTGACGGTGCATTGAAGCTTGGGAATGATAACGATTTTGGGTATGAATATTTTCAGGACTTTGAAACCAGATATGTTCCACGATATCGGAAGCCCGTGTCTACTGGTTGGTTAAGAATGGACGAACTTACTCAAGGTGGACTAGGGAAAGGCGAACTTGGTGTCGTTGTCGCACCAACTGGTGCTGGTAAATCCATGGCCCTTGTCCACCTTGGGGCTGAGGCCGTCTCCAACGGCCACAGTGTTATTCATTACACTCTAGAATTGCAGGATACAGTGGTGGCTAAGAGATATGATAGCTGTATCACTGAGATTCCGCTATCAGAGCTTGACAGTAGAAAAAACGAGGTCTTGGATATAGTGAAGAACATCGAGGGAGAGCTAATTGTTAAGGAGTATCCGACAAAATCTGCCTCAACTCGGACTCTGGCTTCTCACCTAGAGAAGATAAGAATGCATGGTAAAAAGATCGACATGATTATAGTGGACTATGGAGACCTACTCCGCCCCGTAGAGAGAAGAAAAGAAAAGAGGAATGAGCTGGAGTCGATCTACGAAGAATTGAGAGGGCTGGCTCAAGAATACCAGTGTCCCATTTGGACAGCGAGCCAAACTAATCGATCGGGCTTAAACGAAGAAGTGATCACAATGGAGTCTATATCAGAGGCTTTCTCCAAATGTTTTGTCTCAGATTTGATTATGACTTTATCTCGGACAATCGAGGATAAGAACACCAACAGTGGCCGAATCTTTGTTGCAAAGAATAGAAACGGAGCAGATGGGATTGTGATACCAATCTTTATGGACACTTCTTGTGTGAAGATAAGAATCTTGCCAAAAGGTGAAGCAGCAGAAGAAGGTGCCTCAGTGAAGAGCCTAAAAGAAAAGAACATAGAGCTTAGAAAAAAATATATTAACAAAAGACGTGAACGAAAATAGGAGAGTCACCAATGGAAAAATCAGCACAAATCTTATCAGAAATTGTTACCTTTATGAAGTACGCTAAGTATATTCCAGAGAAATACAGAAGGGAGACTTATAAAGAAATAGTTGACCGAAATAAATCGATGCACCTGAAAAAACACCCTTCGCTCAAGAAAGAGATTGATGAGGCATATACTTTTGTTTACGATAAAAAAGCCTTACCCTCTATGAGATCTATGCAATTTGCGGGTAAGCCAATTGTGCTGAATAATTCTAGAATATTTAACTGTGCCTATTTGCCTGCAGAATCTGTGGCCGCCTTTAACGAAATTATGTTTCTTCTACTTGGCGGCACTGGCGTGGGTTTCTCAGTCCAGAGGCATCACGTTGCAAAACTGCCACCGGTGATGTTCCCTCGTGTCAACCCCAAAACTGGTAAGTTTAAGCGACGACGGTATGTTATCTCCGACTCGATCGAAGGATGGGCAGACGCGGTTAAGGTTTTGATGGAAGCTTATTTCTATCAGAAGTCTGATCCGGATTTTATCTTTGACGACATCAGACGAAAGGGTGCCCGACTGATCACTTCTGGTGGGAAAGCTCCCGGACCACAACCACTCAAGACTTGCCTGTTCAATGTAAGAAAGGTTCTCGACGCTAAGACTCCCGGGGAGAACCTTCGACCTATCGAAGTTCACGATATCATCTGTTACATTGCCGACGCGGTTCTTGCAGGCGGTATTCGTCGCGCCGCACTTATTTCTCTTTTTAGCTTCAACGACGAAGAAATGATGTCTGCCAAATCTGGCTCTTGGTGGGAACTTAACCCGCAAAGAGCACGAGCGAACAACTCAGCCGTTGCGTTGAGGCACAGGGCAACTGAGCTTGAGTTTTTTAACTTCTGGGGTAGAGTAAAAGAATCTAAGTCTGGCGAGCCGGGCGTTTATTTCTCGAACAACCAAGAATGGGGAGCAAATCCCTGTGTTGAGATTGGGTTGAGACCATATCAATTTTGTAATCTCGTTGAAATAAATGGTTCAGACATAGATGGTCAAATCGATCTTGAGCAAAGATGCCGCGCCGCAACAACTATTGCAACCCTGCAGGCCTCTTACACCGACTTCCATTATCTGCGCGAGGTTTGGAAGGAAACAACGGAGAAAGACGCATTAATCGGTGTGTCAATGACGGGCATTGCTTCAGGCGCAGTGCTTGACTTGAACCTTAGGAGTGCCGTAGCCATTATACGAAGTACCAACGAAGAGATGGCACAGAAACTTGGAATCAATCCGGCAGCAAGATTGACCTGTGTCAAACCAGCGGGGACAACTTCATGTGTTCTTGGTACTTCTTCTGGTATCCATGCATGGCACAACGAGTGTTATTTCCGAAGAATCCGAGTCGGGAAGAATGAAGCAATTTATGCTCATCTCCAGAAACATCACCCTGAGCTTGTCGAAGATGATTTTTTCTCTCCATCGACACAGGCCGTGATCACCGTCCCAATTAAAGCTCCGGAAGGCGCAATCACAAGACAAGAATCAAATATTGATTTTCTTGAGAGGGTCAGAAAATTCTCTGTTGAATGGATTCAAGAAGGTCACATTAAGGGGCAAAATTCACACAATGTTTCCGCCACTGTTACAATCAAAGAGGACGAGTGGGAGTCAACAGGTGAGTGGATGTGGGAGAACAGGAATATCTTTAATGGTTTAAGTGTTCTTCCTTATGATGGAGGAACCTATGTTCAAGCTCCGTTCGAAGACTGTACAGAAGAACAATATCAAGAACTGTTCTCGAAGTTGACGAACATCGATCTCAGGGACGTGCTGGAATATGACGATGACACAAACCTGCAAGGAGAAATAGCTTGCGGCGGCGGATCTTGTGAAATTAAATGAATAAAGACCCTGCTCGACGTCAAAGGGTCGAGCAGGGTCAACAGGGGGGTATATGAATGATACAAAACAATGCAACAAATGCAAAGAAGTAAAACCTGTAACTGAGTTTTTTAAGGATAGAAGAGCGAATAGGAGTGGAATAAAAGCACGCTGCAAATCTTGTGTGCGTCAACAGCAGAAACAATACCGCGAAGCAAACAAAGAAAAGATAGCTGAGTATAAGAAACAATATCGCAAAGCAAACAAAGAAAAGCTCCTTGAGTATAAGAAACAATACCACGAAGCAAACAAAGAAAAGATCCTTGAGGGTAGTAAGAGATACTACGAAGCAAACAAAGAAAAGCTCCTTGAGGATAGGAAGAGATACCGCGAAGCAAACAAAGAAAAGATAGCTGAGCGTGAGAAACAATATCGCAAAGCAAACAAAGAAAAGCTCGCGGAGGGTAGTAAGAGATACTACGAAGCAAACAAAGAAAAGATAGCTGAGCGTGAGAAACAATATCGCAAAGCAAACAAAGAAAAGATAGCTGAGTATAAGAAACAATATCGCAAAGCAAACAAAGAAAAGGTAGCTGAGTGTGAGAAACAATATCGCAAAGCAAACAAAGAAAAGATAGCTGAGCGTGAGAAACAATATCGCAAAGCAAACAAAGAAAAGATAGCTGAGCGTGAGAAACAATATAAAAGAAAGAGAATGGCTAGCGACCCTGCATACAAACTGAGAAATAGAGTATCCTCAGTTGTACGCAAGATTTTAAAGTCTCAAGGAAAACGAAAGGGCGGTTCAACTTTTGAACATCTTCCTTATACATCTAAAGAACTTAAAGAACATATTGAGTCCCTCTGGGAGCCTTGGATGAACTGGGATAACTGGGGAATGGTTTCCAAAAAAAGAAGAACATGGCAGGTGGACCATATCATACCACAAAGCCGCCTAATCTATGATTCTCTTCTGCACCCCAACTTCCAGAAGTGCTGGGCTCTAAGCAACCTTAGACCCCTCTGTTCTCGGGAGAATCTGGAGAAGAGCGATAAGCTCCTGACAGAAGAAATTAAATGAATAAACAACGCCCCCTTTCGTCTAAGGGGTGCAACGATAACAAAGGAGACCTAATGTCAAACGAAGAAAAACAACAGCATATCATTAACTATGTAAAATCTCTCGCGGCCATCGAAGGTGAGATGGAACCGTACAAAGAGAGTCGCAGAGAACTGCGAAAAAACTATGTGGACAACGATTACCTGACCAGAGGAGAAATACGAATGGCTGTCAAAGCGTACCGAATGATTCAGAACGATGTTGACTTAGAAGAGCTTAACGAAATGTATAGCAAACTTACTTCTAAAATGTTGTAATGAAAATAATAACGAGAGCTACTATTATTGGGAGAAAACAATAGATGGAAGAAAAAGTGTTTCACAAATTCAAGCCGCGAAATCGACATCTTCACATTGAAATCTGTGAAGAACACCAAGAAACCGAGGATATCTTCGAGTGGGAAGAGGACAAAACCCTCATCCAGAGGAATGAAAATGTCCTAGTTCGAGTATTGGCGGTTGCTCCAAATTGCAGTACGGGAATTACAACCGGGCAGTACGCCGTCGTTGAATCGAATATGATCCGAACACTCGAAGTCTCTGGATGGACTGTCAACGTTATCCTTGAGGGTTTTGTCCTCGGAGTCTTAGAAGAGGAATAGCAAAATAGTAATGCAAGACAAACAAGAGGAAAGTAATATTATGAAGAAACAAAAAATAGATCACCCTCCACACTATAACAGTGGGAATATCGAGGCAATTGATGTAATCGAAGATTGGGGCCTCGACTTTCACCTCGGTAATGCGGTTAAATATATTTGTAGGGCAGAATATAAGGGTTCTTACAAAGAGGATGTAAAGAAAGCAATCTGGTATCTCAAAAGAAGCTTGGATAACCTCGAACAAAGTAAAAAGAAAGAGAAAACATACAATCTCCAACTTGATCACTTCGCCAACCAAGGGGGGAATACTCCGTAATGAACGCATTTTTATTTTGCATTGCAATATATGCAGCAAACTTTCCACAAGGAGAAAGAGCCTGCGAACAAGCAGAATTAATTCTTGAATACTCAGAAAAATACTCATTAGACCCTACTGTTGTTACAAGCCTTATTTATTGGGAGTCTGGTTATTTTCCGAACCGAGTGTCCGAAGCTGGTGCCTGTGGCTTGACACAGGTGATCCCGAGGTGGACAGGTCCAGTCCTCGATAAGACCTATCGATGCAAGGATTTGAAAAACCCCGAGACTTCAATCAAAGTCGGCACACAAATCCTCGCACTTCATCTTCAAAGATCTAAGGGGAACTATAACCAAGCACTTTGCTTCTATAACCAAGGACTGCGCAGTTGTAATTCAAGATCTGTGAGGAAGCGAGGGACAAAATATTCTAGAAGGGTATTAAGATTGAGTAGAAAGCTCAAGAAAAAACTGGGGGAAACATCTGTGGGTGCTTCCCCTCTCTAATGGGCATCTATGAAAACAATTAAATCAAGGAGGTAACACATGAGGTTAACAGATAGGGAGAGACTGGAAATAATTGTGTACGCAACTCAAAATAGAATACCTTCTGCTGTCCCCTTTAGAGGGAAGGAATATACTTTAACACGCAAGGACACCCTCGCCGTAGGTAGGGCTATTTGGTACGTCTTTGTGCTGGGTTTTGGCCTGTCATCTGCCCGCGAAAAGACAAGGCAAGAATTCAAAGGAACCAAAGCGGCGATCATCAAAAGGGCACTAAACGCAGCGCTGCCGGAGGGTTACTCAAAAAGTCTAGAGGTGGCAAAACGTAAGGCCTTCATGAAAAGGATGAACTTGGCGAACGGACAAGAAGGAAAAGGAGGTTCAACTTGAAACAACGAATTGAATTATACGGAGATGGCATTGGAGCAGTAGAGTACGTCCAACACATGGGCGAGGATATCACAGTGGTGAACGCAGCCCGTGTCTCTTTTGGGGTCCACAAAAAAGAGATGGACAGCAAAGATAAAAAATTAGTTAAGTATCTTGTCGATCACAAGCACACCTCAACACTTGAGCACAACTGCGTTACATTTCGGTTTAAGGTTCCACTCTATATCAGAAGCCAACACCACCGCCACCGCACTTGGGCTTACAACGAGATTAGTCGGAGATACACAGGCTTTAACTTAGAATTCTACGAGCCAGAGGCGTTTAGGACACAGCATAAGTCAAACCGACAAGCATCAAATACTGAAGAGTTGATCAACCCAGTTATGCTTCTGGCAGATGGTAAATATAAAATATCTGTGTCTGAAGCGGTTAAAGGTCATCATAAAGTATCTCTAAACCTCTTTGAAGAACTTATTGAAGCAGGCGTCTGTCGAGAACAAGCAAGAGGGGTACTACCTCAAAACCTCTACACGGAGTATTATGGAACAGTTAATCTTAATAATCTTCTTAAATTTATTGAGCTACGAAACCATATGGGGGCACAATGGGAGATTCAAAAGGTAGCAGAAGCTTGTTTGGAAATCGCAGAAGAACTCTGGCCCATAGCAGTTAAATCCTATAGAGAGAGGAAGAAATGAAAAAAAGATTTTTATTGACAGCAGGAGATGAGTGCTATCCTCACCCCACTCACGATTGGGTGGGGTTTTTTGAGACGCGAGAAGAAGCGGAGCGGCATGTAGCACAAAGCCCTATCCACTGGAGAGAAGCCAAAATAACAATAAACGGACACTACAGAGATGTCGACTGGTATGAGATAGTAGATATCGAAAACTGGAAGTTAACACTTTACGACGAAGACGACATCTATCGATGGTGTCCAATAGATGATGCGAGAAAGGACTTGGAGAGGTTTGTAAAGGGAGGAGAATGAAGATTAAAAGCAAAAAAGTCAAAGATCATTTTGAACTTATGGTCGCTTCTCTTGATGATGAATTTTATAAAAACAATACTCACATGATAATAAAACCTCTTCCCGATTCAGAGGAAGAAGCTCTTGCTTTCCATGGGCCAGTTTTAGAACTTATAGACACAGCAAAGAAAACATTTTCGACAGAAGAACAAAAAGAGCTTGACAGTCTTATGCCTTGGTATGTAGCTTGGGTCATTAATAAATCGAAAGGGGAAGAATGAGTGTCATCGAATATGACAAAGTGGTGATAGGGAATACGGTAGAGGCACTATTGTATGCATTTTATCACGACTGTTATCTAATCCCTAATAATCAAGATAGACCAGATCATTTTAAGTTCATCTCCGAAGAGTTAGGAGAACAGATAGGGCTAAAAGACCCCATTAAACTTTTTAATGGGGTTGAGGAAGTCACCCTCGGCTTCTTTGAACTAAATCTATGGAAAAGACTTGCGATAAATCTGTCTCTCGTTGGCAGAGTTTACCCCCCCAGTCATATCGGCTCAATAAGGCTCGAAGAAAATCGAGTAAGAATAATTGCGACGAGTCCATATATAACAACGGTAAAATACAATGAACTTTTTATTTTTAGTGAGGAGGGGGTTCAGGGCTTATCTGCTCCCAAAAAAAAGAACAAAGAGAGACTAAGGATACTAGATTGGCTAGATATTCGGAAAATGGAACCTCACCCACTTGAATATATTAAAACGGATGAGGAAATAATGAACGAAATGTTTTTCTATCCCTCAGACAGAAGAGATGGGTTTAATCCAAGATTTAAAGACTGTTGTCTTATTTCTTATATAGACGCAGATAAGCTGCAAGAATTTGAATACTCCGATACCTATATAAGAATCAAAGCTCAAAATAAATTTAAGGAAATCGGTTTAAAAGGTAATGTCCACGACCGTGACCCGAAGAGGGCTTTTAAGAAAAAAAGAAGGATAATCCAAGTTACAACAAATATAAGAGACATAGTGAAGACGACTCGTCATCATTATGAAGATTATGATGACATCATATTTATGAATACAACATTAGATGAGGTGATCGATGGAGTTAAACAAAAGAAAGTTTTTGGCTGGAATAGTACCAGTGGCAGGCCAAAAATTAGATTTTAAATTTCCATGGCACGACTGCTGCCAGCCGATTGCACAAGATTATCTTGCAGTAGAAAGAGCGGCGGTTGAGTGTGCTTACGCTGGGGCTTCTTCTATCTGGATAATATGCAATGACGACCAACAACCACTCATAAGACATCGACTTGGGGATTATTTGGGTGACCCGACCTCTCTGAGACGCTCCAACTTTGTGGTCAGTAAAGAGGCGGAGATTAAGTATTGCCCCATTTTTTATGTCCCGATACATCACAGAGACCGCGATAAACGAGATTGCCTTTCATGGAGCGTGCTCCATGGTGCCATGACTGCCAACAAAATTACAAGCCTAATAAGCAAGTGGGCTCTCCCTGACCGCTTTTATATTTCCTTCCCCTATGGGGTTTACCCACCCCATCTCCTCCGATCTCAAAGGCAGAGAATCTTAAAGAACCAACAATTTTACATAACCTTTGGAGGTAAGACAGTCAAAGACGATGAATATCTTGGGTTCTCTCTAACTCAAGAGGATATACCGAGGTTAGCAAAATATGTCAGGAAGAAAGGGACGGGTAGATTCCTACCAAATCAATCACCTGAAGACTTGATTTATGGCCGATCCCCTGCCAAAGAATACCCAGTTGAAAAAAGAAATTCGGCACGATTCTTTTCGTTAAGTGATGTTTTCAACCAAGAAACAATGAGTGAAGGCGAGTTTCTAGAAATAGAAGAATATTCTAATATTGGTTCGTGGGAGGGGCTCCGAAGGTACTGGGCATCCGACCTCAGCAACAAGATTGTTCGTCCTTCAAAAAGGCTCCTTCAATATCATGAACTTGCCCCAACTACAGGTATTTTTGAATAAACGCCCCCTAAAACCGTCTAAATATCGACATGAACACAAGGAGGATTGATGAGCAATATAAAATTCGTAAACCTGCACGCACACGACGGCCACTCTATCGGAGACGGGCTTGGATACCCAGATGAACATTTTGATTTTGCGTTTAATAACGGACTTGACGCTCATGCCATCACTAACCATGGTCATATGAATTCGGTTCCCCATATTTTAATGCACACTGATAAGATGAAGGCCGAAGGTAAAGATTTTAAGGCTATTTATGGGGTTGAGGCTTATTTCACTCCGTCTATCGCAGAATGGCGAGTAGAATACGATAAGAAGAAAAATAAAAAGAGATCGAAGAAAGATCAAGAGATTACCGCCACGCTCATAGAAGACGAAAGTGAGGCGCGTCGAGTCAAGAATATCCTTAACCGACGAAGACATCTTGTTTTGCTCGCACAAAATCAAACAGGACTCAACAACCTATTTAAATTGGTATCGCTGTCTTATAGACCGGAAAACTTTTATCGTTATCCAAGAATAGATCTTGATATGCTCAAGAAATATAATGAAGGGATCATCGCAACGAGCGCCTGTCTTGGTGGCGTTTACGCGGGGTGTTATTGGGAGCACAAAGAAGAAGGTGAGCAGGCAGTGATGGACGCTCTTTCAGATATCACAGAGAAGATGTTAAATATATTCGATGACAGGTGGTACGCAGAGCTTCAGTGGAACGCGGTGCCCGAGCAACACGAACTTAACCACTATACTATTGCTATTGCAAAAAAATATGACATTCCTTTAGTGTCGACCGTCGACTCTCATTACCCAAACCCAGAAGCGTGGAAAGACCGAGAGCTTTATAAGAGACTCGCATGGCTCGGCAAGTCAATGCCCGAATGGTTATCTGGTGATCTACCTACTTCTGTTGATGACATTGGTTATGAACTTTATCCAAAAAATGGTGATCAAGTTTGGGAATCATATAAGAAATATACTGCAATACCTGAGATCACGGAACAAGTTGATTACGATGATCAAATCATACTTGAAAGTATTGAACGGACATACCATATCGCCCATGAGAGAATTGAAGACTTTAGGCCCGATACAACAGTTAGGTTGCCTTCGTTTGTATTAAAAGAGGGTGAAAACGAAGATTATACTCTTACCAAAGCTGCGATTGAGGGGCTGCGCTCCAAAGGATTACATCAGGACGAAAAATATGTCGATAGGCTGCGCAGGGAATTGAATGTGATTAGTGGTCGTGGCTTTTCTAAATACTTTTTGACTATGAAAGCCATCTCTGATAGGGCGCAAGAGATATCTCTGGTAGGTCCCGCACGAGGATCGGCTGCCGGAGCCTTAACTTCCTATGTGCTTGGAATCACGCAAGTAGATCCAATTAGGTGGGGCCTCCTGTTTGAAAGGTTTTTAACGGCAGATGGCGATGGGTACCCTGACATCGACTATGATGTCGCCAACCCAATGCGTCTGAAGGAAACTCTTATTAGAGAGTGGGGAAGTAATGTTGTCGTACCTATATCGAACTTCAATACTCTGAAGTTGAGATCCTTGATTAAAGATATCTCGAAATTTTACGATATTCCATTTAAAGAGGTCAATCCCGTTACGAGCAAGATGTTTGATGAAGCAACTCCTGCTGCAAAGGCGGTTCACGGTATCAAAGCCGGAGTGTACACCCCGACTTTCGAAGAGGTTATGAAGTTTAGCTCTACTTTGCAGGAGTTTTTAAATAAGTACCCGAATGTGAAAACTCACATTGAGGCCTTACACGGCCAAGTAAGAAGTGTTAGTCGCCATGCAGGGGGAGTAGTTATCGGAGAAGATCTTGATAAACACATGCCACTCATCAACAGTGGCGGCGTCACGCAAACTCCGTGGTCGGAGGGCATGAATGTCCGTCACCTTGAACCAATGGGGTTCATCAAATTCGATTTACTCGGCTTGGCAACCATTGAAATGATTGAGCAGTGTATTACCAATATTCTCAAAAGGGAGGGTAAAGACACTTCTTTTGAGAATATAAAGAGCTTCTACGATGAGAGGCTGCACCCCGATCTCATAGATCTTGAAGATCAGAGCGTATGGAAAAACATTTTTCAAGATGGAAAGTTTGCGGGGACTTTTCAACTTACTCAGGAAGGCGCACAGAAGTTTTGCGTGAAAGCGAAACCATCCAAAATTGATCACTTAATGGCTATAACCTCCATCTATCGTCCCGGCCCGTTGTCTGCGAAGGTTGACAAACAATACATTTCCGCCAAAGAGAACCCAAATGAAGTTGAATACAAAAACGATATTCTGAAAAAGTATACAGAAGACACTTACGGCTTCCTCATTTATCAGGAACAGATTGCAATACTTGCGCACAAATTAGGGAAAGATGTCTCTCTTGATGAAGGTAATAAGCTACGAAAACTTCTAACGAAGAAGGGGAACCCCGAGGTAGTAAAGAAAAAGAACAAGATCTTCAATAAGTTTTTAGCTGGGTGCCTTGACAAGGGCTTTTCTAAAGAAGACGCCGAGGGGCTCTGGCAAACTTTTGAATACTTTTCGGGGTATGGTTTCAACAAAAGCCATGCGGCCTCTTATTGTTTGATCTCTTACCAGTGCGCGTTCCTGCTTAACTACTACCCTGCTGAATGGTTGGCAGCGTTTCTTGACAGAGAGCCTGAATCGAGAAAAGAACAGGCAATAACAATTGCGAAAGGACTCGGATATAAAATAGAAAGGATCGATATCAATACCTCGGGCGCGACTTGGGGAGTTTCAGAGGATGGGGAAACTTTGGTCCAACCTCTTACCTCTATCAAAGGACTAGGGGAAAAGGCTATAGAGCAAATATTAAATAATCGACCCTTTTCCACAGTTGAAGAGTTGCTGTTCAATAGTGACATCGTTTATTCGAAGTTAAACAAGAAAGCTCTCGACGTCTTAGCTAGATGTGGGGGTTTAAATTCACTAGTCGATGAGAGGTTCACAGGTCTTCGCCATTTCTGGTCTTCTGTGGTGGTAGACAGGCCAAAATCAAAGAAAAGACTGCTTCAAAACATTGAAACATACCAAGGTGAGGGTGATTTTTCCGAAGAAGAAAAACTGGAATATTTAGTATCTCTAACGGGTCTGTTTCCTTTCGATCAAGTGATGACACCGGCTATATTAAGAAAGATTCGAGACGGATATATCAATCCAATTTCGGAGTTCGACCCAGAACTTGGGGATGCTTGGTTTATACCGAGGGCGATAATAAGAAAGAAAACAAAAACTGGGAAAGATTATTGGATTTTGGAAGTCATTGACTCAAATAGTCAGACAACAAAGATAAGATGTTGGTCGGTAAAAGATAGAGATGTAATTTATCTAAACCGCCCATATCATGCAAAGCTATCATACAACGACTCTTGGGGTTTCTCCACGAGATCTGTATATCAAAATTTCAAGCTTTTAGCTTAGGGGGTAAAATGAAAGTAGATACGGTTGTAGGCCTAGCTTACGGGGACGAAGGTAAGGGAAAGGTGACTCATCATTTATTAAGGACTGGGCGATACGATTACTGTGTTCGGTACAATGGTGGCTGCAATGCAGGTCACACGATCTTTCACAATGAGAGAAAATTCGTAACCCATCATATACCCGCAGGGGTGTTTTTTGGGGTAAAGAGTATTATAGGGAGCGGCTGCGTTGTAAGGGTCAAGCAGTTCTATGATGAGATCCGTCAACTAGAAAGATTTGGGATTAAAACAAAAGGTTTGGTCTTTATCGCAGAGAACGCCCATATCATCACTGACGATAATGTTAACGAAGACGCAATAGAGAGTGAACTGGGCACAACAAAAAGAGGCAACGGTCCATGTTATCGTGACAAATACGCAAGAGTTGGCAAAAGGGCAAGCGACAGTGAAAGGCTGAGATCAGATGGTTATCTCTTGGATCTGTATAAAGAATTTTATAGTCAGGAGGAAGACATAAGAATCCTCTGCGAAGGAGCACAGGGTTTTGGGTTGGATATTGATTGGGGAGATTATCCCTATGTCACATCGTCTCACTGTACCACAGCTTCTGCTTGTTTGAACGCTGTGCCTCCACAAGCTATTCGCACCGTTTACGGGGTCACTAAAGCTTATGATACGTATGTCGGAACAAAAGATTTTCAACCTAACGATGAAATCTTTAACGCCCTCAGGGTAATAGGCGAGGAATACGGAGCAACAACTGGTAGACCAAGACAATGTAACTGGCTGGACCTCGATCTCTTAAAGAAGGCAATAAACATTAACGGCTCCAATACTGTTATAATTAATAAAGTGGATATTTTAAGGAAACTAGGTAAATTCGCAGTTAGAATAGGAAGTCAACCTGACGCTCCGGTATTAGAATTCTCTAGCGAAAAGACTTGGAAGGAATATATCCAAAGCGAACTTTCCGATTTAAACTCTAATTATATTAACGTTATTTTTTCAGAATCACCAAAGGAGATATAATGATTTTAGAATACATATTACTGAGAGGAAAAGCACCAACCCGTGCTAACCCATCAGACGCAGGACTGGATTTATATTATAACCCGGAGAACGAGTGGGGGTGGGCAAGTATTCGCCCCGGCCAGAGTGTTGTCTTGAGTACAGGAATAAAGATTGCAGTCCCACATGGATATATGTTCGAGATCAAAAATAGATCAAGCATAGCTGCAAAGAGAGGATTGTTGGTTGGTGCTTGCGTTGTCGATTCGGGGTACGAAGGAGAAGTTTTTGTAAATCTTCACAACGTGGGAAGAGAACCAACGTGTTTGGACGCTGGCGACAAGGTTGCACAAGGGGTTCTCATCCCCGTGGTCCATTTTAGACCGAGACAAGTAGAGGGAGATAAGCTATTTAAGGATCCAATAACAATCTCCAATAGGGGAGAGGGAGCACTGGGGTCAACCGATGAAAAGCAGTAAGGTCCACCGAATATTTCTTTCAAACTTTAAAAAGTTGGTATTAGACTCAGAAAAACCATGGTTGGTTAAATTCACCTCCGACACCTGCCATCTTTGTGAGGGCTTAAAGCCCGTATTTGAGAACGCTGCTTTAGCTTTCAATGGTAAAATCAATTTTGGGAATGTGAACACGAGGGTCGAAAGAAAATTAACCGAACTATTTATAGAAGATGGTGTCCCAACTTTATATTATTTCGACACGGATGGGACCCATTTCGAAGTACCATGGCCTGACAGCCCTGATCCTTCTAGTGGCTACAGTTTTTTTCACCTTTCTTCCTTCCTGACGAGTGTCCAAGATAATGAATAGAATTGTTTTTAAAACACCGGAGGAGAGAAAAGCACAGCTAAGGATAAGGTTGTTTCACGACAACCTGAAGCAGTCGGAGTTCTTTAAACTTATTTTGAGGGCTTATATTGCCGGAGACCAGAGAATATCTCAGATTATAAATGAATATAAAACCGCCTCAAACGTCAAAGAGAAGAAGAAGATGATAACCGACGAGATTTTGAAAAAAAAAGGTCAGCAGGTTATTGACCATTTTGCCCTTGACGACACTCAAATCGACAGTATTTTCGATCTGATCGCCGAAGAGCTTGAAGAATATTAATTTTATTGTTAAAGCGGTGATTTTAAGATTTAAAACACTATTTATTATACAAATCTAATCATATATGATGACAAGGAGATCCTATACATGTCTAAGAATAGAAAAAAAGCACGAAAGAGTGGAAAGTCTTTGCTAAGTGAGCGCACTGTCCGAAGATGGCAGTCTCTCGCTGCGATTAATGAGATGGGGTCTTACGGAGAAGCCTACGACGGGGAAGAAAGAGAAGAAGAGGTGTCCATGGACGATATGCCTAATTTTGACGAAGAAGGCGACTCTGGTTTTGACGAAGAGCCTGACTTCAGCATGGGCGAAGAACCCGACGCCGAGCCCTCCTCATCAGAGGATGAACTTGAGATTTCCAATGAAGAGCTCGAAGGGGCGGAACCACTGCTTCGAAAACTTGCTGACCTCGCGACAGCTAGTATGGGCAATGATGATGAGGATGATTTCGCTGATGAACTCGCGGATCCGATCGGGGATGAAGATGAAGGCCTCGATGACATGGAAATGGGCGACGATTCTGATATGGAAGAAGATGAAGAAGATGAAGAGTTGGCTGAGAATCTCTCAAGACTTGAGCGACTCGATATAAAGGTCGTTGATCAAAATAAGATCGTAAAGGAGGTGATGAAAAGAGTTACTAAACGACTGTTGAATCGACTCAAGTAAGTTACAAGAGACCAATAATCAGCTAACAACCCCAAAGAACTTCCTTTGGGGTTTTTTTTGGAGTAATTATGGATATTTCCGGTTTATATGAGGGGCTTTGGTTTTTTGGGGGTGCCCTATTATACAAGTGCTTGCTCAAAATAATGGCAAACAGCCCAGCAAACAAAGCGGCAAAGAAAACAAGGTTAAAGGCACTAGAGGCTTTCTTAGAAATGCAAACTAATGTACTTCTGGATCTTAAATTTATATTGGGGATCAAATACAAGATTCTCGCAGGGTCAGAATTATTAAGTGAAACGGAAGAGGTCTCAAGACAACTAGACGATAAGATGATGCGGGATTGGGCGTCTTCGAGTGTTTTAAAACTGGAGGCGGTATACCCCCAACTTGATAGGTCAGCGGTTAAAGAATTAGAGAAATACCTTTATACCGTGATCGAAACCGAAGAGTAGAGAATTATCGTAAACAACAAAGGAGTAAACATGTTTCGATTTAGCGAAGAGAAAACTGAGAAAGAATCCAAAGATAAAGAAGAGGAAGCGAACAGCACTCTTTCTCTATCTATTTTTGACGAACTCTCAAGTTCGTCAAGCATGAGAACTGTTGGACTTTATGGCGATATCGACGAAGAAAGGGCAGCAGAAGTCATCTACTCGATGATGTCTCTCTTACATTCGGGTAAAAAAGAAAAAGAGTTGGAAGGCTCTGAAGAGAAAGAGGAGATTTATGAACCATTTGATATGGTTATATCAACCTCGGGCGGAATCGCAGCAGAAATGTTCGCTGTCTATGACGTAATGAGGATGATCAAACAAGATTGTGAAATAGGGGTTTTAGCCCTCGGGAAGGTTATGTCAGCGGGTGTGCTCATATTGGCAGCAGGTACGAAGGGAAAGAGAAAGATCGGAAGAAATTGCCGGGTTATGCTTCATGGTGTAAAGGCTGGCCAAGCTGGGTATGTTCATGAAATGGAAACAGAACTGGCAGAAGTCAAGTGGAACCAGCAACGTTACCTTGATTGCCTCGAAGAGTGCACAGAATTAACGATGAAGCAGTTGAAAAGGTTTGTTGCAAGGAAATCTAACGTTTATCTTACGGCAGAAGAAGCCGTTCAATATGGCATTGCAGATGAAATAATATAGGGAGTCCGAATATGGTTGGGAAAAAGAAGATACTTGCTGAAAGTTTTAGGGAGATGGTTTGGAGTGAACTCGAACGAAAACTGACAGAGGAACCCGCAGAACAAGAAGGCATACTCTTCACGGAGGGGGTCTCCGAAGAAGGTAGCGATGGCTTACCAGATTTAGGTAGTATCCCCCCCGAGTCTTTCACAGAGAGATCATTGGGGACACCCAAAAAAGAAAGTAAGGACGAACTAATCGGACTTGTCAGGGGTTTAAACGGGGATTCCATTGGTGAAAAGCTCACCAGCTTGTCTGGTTACCTTGCACACCCTCCCGCTCCGCAGACCGCAGGGGACGTTAGCAATTTTATTCTTTATGTCAACGCTGTTAAAACCTTGACCAGCATACTCACAGATTTTAGTCCGAGCTCAAGTGGTTTCTTATATGAAGCATTTTTGGCAGCCTGTGTCAATGGTGAACAAATCTCTGGGCGGGAAATTATCCTAGATGGCGAGAAACTAACTAATATAGCAGACATAAAGATCAATGGGGGCTTTTATGGTGTAAAACTTAATAAGAATGGTGTGGTTTCCGGTAGCTTTCGAAACTTAATGGCAACCCTATTAGAACACGATAGCATAACATATCTAACAAGCCTCAAGAAAATAACCGGTGAGGGTCTCGAAATAGAGGGCACAGTAACTACTTACGAAATACCTATTACCTCTGACAACATAATACAGTTATTAACTAGTGCTAGCAATCCTACCAATGTGAGTTCTATGCGCACACCTCAGGCATCGTTTCTTGAACAGTTGGGGGACGCCCTCGATGATCCCGCCGCTGTTGTTCGCGCTATCCAGAACACCTTCCAAGAAAATAATCCCAAAGATGCCGACACCATAATATGGGGAGACAAAGGTAACACAGAGAACGTGCTCAAGACTTTTGATCTTAAAAATTTAAAGACAACTTATGGCTGGCAAAAGGGCGGCAAATTCAAATTTAATAAAACGCAGGTGATCGGACTTGCGGAACAGGGCGCGCCGATCGAACTCAAAATAGGCAAGAAAGCTATAGTAGAAAACATTAAAAACTACCTTGAGAAAACGGAAAGTGGTTTTGCTAAAATTTTGTCCCAAGCTATGCAGGTGCTTGAGAAATTGTCTTCGTTGACCGATAAAACGCACGATTACGCCACCAACGGTTTCGAGGCGAGCACTGGTGGTCAGGCTTTGCAACTTTCTAAAGAGATGGCGAGTGAGACCACCGACTTAATCAACTTAGTAACTGAGTCTAGTTCAGGGTCACCCTAGCTACCGTAAACGACTTTTTCATAGAAAAGTTAGAATTATCTTATTGACAAAACACAGGCCATGTAGTATAATGTACACTACATGGCTTTCTTATTTGGAGGAACAATGCCAAAACTTTTTAAATCAGGGTTGGAATTAAGAGAAAAAATTCTTCGGGGGGCTAACGTACTCGCAGACAATGTTGCTTCAACTATGGGTCCGAGAGGGCGAAATGTGATCCTTCACAATAAAGGTGGGAACCCCATCATTACAAAAGATGGAGTCACTGTCGCAAAAAACGTAGACCTCGAAGATCCTTTTGAAAATCTTGGTGCCCAAATTATTAAACAGGCTTCAGAGAAAACGAATATTGATGCTGGAGATGGTACAACGACTGCTGCCGTTTTGTCTCGCGCTTTATTGGCTGAATCTCAAAAATACCTTGTGGCGGGATTATCCCCTGTTGAACTCAAACGGGGGATGGATAAAGCGGCTGCTAAAATAATTAGTGAGTTAAAAGAGCTAGCGAGGCCAATTAGAAGCAAAGAAGACATAGAGTCTGTCGCTTTCGTTTCGGCAAACGGCGATAAAACTATCGCCGCGATGATTGCCACAGCGGTTGATTTAGTCGGAAAAGATGGAAGCATAACTATAGAAGACTCAAGATCCTCTGAGACCTCTTTGGAAATAAAAGAAGGTTTCAGGTTTAGTTCTGGGTTCGCTTCACCACGCTTCATAACAGACCCTCAGCGGGGAGTGGCAAAGTTTGAGAATCCCCTTATCCTAGTTACAGATTATAAGATTGAGGTGTTAAAAGATATCGAATCAATTATGGGGCAAGCATCGAGGGCTAGTAGACCGCTGATAATCATCTCAGAGGATATATCTCCTGAAGCGCTGGCAACATTGATTGTAAACGTAGTCAGGGGAGCTATAAAGACGGTCGCGGTAAAAGCACCGAGGTATGGCGACGAAAGAAGGAACATTTTACATGACCTAGCTGTTGCTACGGGGGCCGAGTTCATTACTAGGGAATCGGGTAGGAGCTTGAGATCGGCTAAACTCACAGACCTCGGAACTTCTGACACCATCGAAGTTTCAAAATCGACCACGGTGATAGTTGGCGGAGCAGGAGAACCGGATAAAATTGATGCAAGAATTGATTCGTTGAAGCGGGAGATCGAGGAGACGGATAATTTAAACGAGTGTGAAAAGATACAAGAACGCATTGGCAGGTTGGCTGCTGGTATTGCAGTCATCAATGTTGGAGCCAGAACTGAAGTCGAAGCAATTGAGAAAAAACATCGAATTGTAGACGCACTCAGCGCAGTAAAAGCTGCGCAACTGGAGGGTATCGTTGCAGGAGGCGGAGCGACACTGGCTAAAATTGCTAATACTCTGGAAGTTGAAGTGGAGAGCGAAGAGCAACAGATAGGCGTCAATATCGTAAAGGCGGCGGCTCAAGTTCCTCTTCGGCAAATGGCAGAAAATGCTGGTGAGTCACCGGACTTAATCCTTTCGGAGGTTAAAAACTCAGGGTTTGTTGGTTATGATTTCTCAAAAAGACAGGTGGTGGATTTATTGGAGGTGGGGATCGTTGATCCCGTTAAAGTGACAAGAACTGCATTACAGAACGCAGTGTCGGCGGCCTCAGTACTTATAACAACAAATCACGCAATTGTGGAGGTATAAATGTTAGTAGATATTTCTTTTACCGTGAACTTAGATGAGATACCAAAAAGACTGTCAGACTTGTTTTTGGAAGATATACAAAGAAAATATCTCGGAGGCCTCTCAACAGAGCTTGTTGAGATTGAAACGATGCTGACGACAAATAACATGTCTGATAAATTGATTGATAAAATAGATTTATTGAGAAGAAATCTTGCCCTCGCAGACATGCGATTGAAGAACATCTCGGTTATCGCGGAAGGTTATGTTAAAATTAGAGAGGATCAACACAAACAGGAACAATTAAGTGCGCCGAATGACCTCAAACCTTTTGACGAATTTAGTGACAGCGTTCAAGAGATAGTTAAAACTCTTCAGCTTACGAAAAGGGAGCTGGAAAATGAACAAGGGTGATTTACTTTATTTACCGGCAAATGCACGTATAATATTTAGAGATGGCGTCGATCGCTGGGTGTTTTGGGAGACACAAACCCCATCTTCTGCCGTTTTCTTAAAAAACGAACAGGGGGGCGCTTGCCCAATAAATGCTCTACCTAATCCGGTGATAAAAATGTATTGGGATAGTAAATTTTGCTGGACTCCCAAAGAGGATATTTTTCTTGCAAGAAAAAAGGAGGTTTCTTTATGATAAAGTTAATTGAAATATACGAGGATGAGACTGCTGAGTCCCGAGATTACCACTCCGGAGAGGACTTCTACGGGGGCCCTAAATTAAAAACGCGTTATAATCTAAGAGAGGTATTTCTAAACCCAGAATATATTACTTTAATGCGATGTGATGCCTCTTATCAGCAAAAGTTAAGCAGGGGCCTTCTGGTTATCGAGGGTGGCAAAAAACTAAACTCAATGCAAAAATTTACAAAAGTAAATTATGTTTCCGGCAACGCGGCAAGAGAAATTGTCGCTGTCATCAGCGTTGAAGAGTTGGTGAATAGAGTCAATGGCAATAAATCACTTCTGAGGGGATGATGAAAGAAACTAACTTTGTTTCAAGAAAATCTGCCAAGCAGATGCTAAAGGAGGTTAGTAAAGAGAAGAATCTGGTGATGTATTATGTTAGGATGTTCCTAAGTAAAAAATATATAAATCTGTACAAAACCGATATTCTTTGTTCGCTCTGCTCCACTATTTCATATCTTCAGGATTCGCTGAGAAGGTTGTTGGCGACTGAGGGTTCCGAGGACAAGATGGATATCCCCAACTTAGAAGTGCTTATTCTTCGCGCCTATTACCGAGAATATGAAAAGTTTAAAGGGATTTTATTAAACCTAAACGTTTCTTTATCCCTTCATTAAAACTATTTATATCATTGAGGAGGGATAAAATGAGTGAAATTAAAACAATTAAAAAAATAATTAAAGAAATAGAGTCATATGAATTGTGGCAAGTCTATTGTAAATTCGTTATTGACCGTGGGTTTAACATAACGGATATCCTTGAAAATTTTAGAGCGGTTCAGGGGGTAACAGTAGTAACTTCGACAAGGCTATCGAAAACTGCGGATAGAGAAATCTATCTTATAAAATTTAAGTTCATTAAATCGATACCTTGGCCACAATATTTAAAATTTGTAAAACACATCTGCATCCATGATCTGAGGCCCGGAAAAAAGATTCCCGGCTTAAAAAATATAATGTTTTTTAGAAATCCAGAGCGGATCTTATGATAAAAATGAAACCGAAACCACTAAAAAGCCAGAAAAGGGGTAAAGCAAACTCATATAATATTGGAGTTATTTGCTTAGAGAAGGGTGGTAAAATCCTCGTTGGAAAAGTCTCACTCCCCAAAACGGGTGGAAGTCAATGGAGCATCCCTAACGGTTCTGTTAAGAAAGAAGAGAGATGTGTTGACGCCGCGTTAAGGATATTTGAAGAAGAAACAGGTCACACCGGAGGATTTAGGATAGTCGACAGCATAACACTCTTAGAAACAAACAACAAATATAAGATTTTTATATTGGTTATCCCATACTTAAACCCCGGCTCCGTAAGTAACGGGCAGGCTGATTTTTTCACTTGGGTTCCCTTAGAGCGGTTAAGTGATTTAGACCCGAAACACCAGATCTTGGAAAAAATTATAAAATCGGGGGAGTTAAATGAAGAGAAAGTAAGTTTTTACATTTCACTAGTAGGGGAACAAATATGAAGTTATATAGAGGTGCAACCAGACTTAAACGCAGTACGATACCAAAGGATACAAAGAAAAGAAGACTCGATCTTGTGAACTCAGTGGTGATCCACACCACAGGGTATGGTGTTGGCCTACAAAGGATAGTCAAACATCAAAAGGAAAAAGAAGATAGTTTGAAGATTATCGGCGAGATTTACGCACACCGTATGGCGACCATTTTAAAATACAAGGGCCACTTTTTAATTGACCACACAGGAGAGATTTGGCAGTTCTTCGATGTCGGTGAAATTGCATGGCACTCGGGCTCGAAGCAAAGAACCAATCTAAAAAAAAATAAACCATTTAAGTGGTGGTCTAATCGCTGGGGGGGTGTGGTTAAGAAGCCCACAGATCTTCCTTCTTGGGACCATTCTCCGAATATAAACTCAATAGGTATTGACCTGCTCGCCCATGGCAACGGTGAAATCACAGAAGCTTACACAGAAGAACAGTATAAAAGTCTGGCGAGGTTGGTCTACTGTCTTTGTGAGGACTACTCTATACCCTACGAGCGAGAACACATCCTTGGTCATGAAGATATCGACCCGATATCAAGAGGGACAGAAAAGGGTGGCTGGGATCCGAGCCCTTTCGACTGGGATAAGATGTTCGACATGGTTCAGAGTGAGATAGACAGCCGCAACAGAGGGATACCTCACAAGAAGAAGGCGGCCCACTTCGTTGCACCCAGATATCCGAGCTTTTTTTCCATGCTTAAAAGAATTTTTAAATTCTGATTTTTCAATTCTTGAGAGGTGCCCCTGCCTCGTGAACACCTTTTTATATTAAATTTGAATAAATTTTTGGCCACATCGTCCAAAGTAGCACAAGGGGTCAACCCCCAGACCCTAGCTCATTTACTTTTTGGAGGCAATAAGATGAACCTCAGGCAGATAAATGTATTTTTATTATCATCTGTACCAGTGTCCCCCCCTCAGAAACGCACGGTTAGCGAATGGCCGTTGGTCCATATAGCGGGTGGCTCAGCAGGCCACCCTGCTGACTGGTTAATACACCACACGGGATGCTCGGCGAGCATCCGTTGCTCAGTTAGGTTTTTTAGGAGATTAAGATGAAGATAAATAAAAAAAACATAGTCAAGTTGAATTTAATATCGGTAGGTGGAAGTTCCACAACCCGCTTTTCTAAAAGCAAGACGACTGGGTTCGCCCCCGAGATTCCCATGACCATCGCGGTTATGAGTGCGCTGGGATGGATGGGTCACGACGGCTTCCGCATCGGAAATGGAGTTCGGTTCCTTAGGGGGCTAAAATGAAAATAAAATTGCTGATAGGCAGTCAGCTTCGAAGCTGGCGCAGTATGCCAATTATTCTGTTAGGTGGACCCCTCGCACTCGGATCTGGCAGGTTTCTTATGCGTAGGGTCGAGGAAGTACAGGGAGGTCTGCACAAGAAATCTGCCACTCGTTTTTTTAAGAGTCTAAGATGAGTAAATCCTCAACCCTTTCGTCTAAGGGTCGGAGCATGGTCGGAGTCGTCCATGCCTCGCTGTCGCCAAATAAAAACTCAGCCACCAAGAGGCCCAAAGTGAAATATCAAAACCTCCTAGATATTCTATTAACTGCCGATAGTGAAACATTGAACTCACCCGTTCTGGTCGAACACCCCGATACAGGTGAGCTTTTGGAAGCTATAGAGTGTAAGCGGATCAATGACCTGTTCTACGACACGCCAGAAGTTGTCATATTTGTTGAAGACGGGACATACTAACCCCAAAGTTATATTCAGTCCTTCGGGTCGGGCCAACGGCATCGGAGTTAGATTCGTAAAAGATAAAAATGAATAAACAACCAGCCCTTTCGTCTAAGGGTTGAGGAACAACAATGAGGAGAACTCATGGTAAAGGACTTTGGAAAAAAGAAATTTCGTAAATTTGCAAAAGACAATCGGCTTAGGTTGGTCCGAGCCGAAGATGGTTTACCAATAGTTAAGTCTCGCGGTAAAGATATCGCCGGAACCCATCTCTTCGAAGGTTTCGGGAACCATTACGTGGGACTTTATATCTGGCGAGATACAAAGTTCAAGATGTCTCATACTTATTCCAAACTTGTGCGACTTGGTTACGAGCCAATTGCCAAGGCCGAACAGGAGGCCACCTTCAAAATACCTTACAAGAAAGTCCTAAAGATAGCTCGGGAATTTCGGATGATTAAGCGGCGAGTCTTATGAAAATGAAAGACTTTCAACTTTACCTCGTTTATGCCTTATTTCTCCTCACAGTGTGTGACCTCGGGTTAACAAATTACAGTTTAACAATGGGTTATGCTGTTGAGGCAAACCCTGTGATGGAGTTCTATGCCTCTAAAGGCCCGTTGCACTTCGCGGCTGCAAAACTATTTTTCAATACAATCTGCTGTTATATGCTTTATTTTGGAGCAGGTAAATTGGAGGGCCAAAAAGCAAAAATACTTATTATAACTATTTTTATCCTTACACTGGCGCATGTTGGGTTAGTTTTTTATCACTTTTATGGGATTTTGTTTCTAACATAAGAAGACAACCAGAAAGACAAAACAATCACAATCTTTTTTTGAATAAAGCTGCGCCCCCTTCGTCTAAGGGGGGCAGTGGAGAGAGAAAACAATGAGTTCTAAATACAAGTTCGCGGCGGGGGATTTAATCAGAAGAAGAGGTCTTTACCGCAACGCGCAACATACTTACCTTGTTTATGGATTAGGATCTATTGAAGCTTCTGAAGCTGAGCGCGTCGCGCTTCGACCGACCACTGGGGAAGCTTACAGCGTAATTAACATAAAAACTTTGAAACGTGGAGCCGTCTTCACAGCACTTGAAAACCGATATGATAAGGTCGAATCGGGTGAACCCCCGCCCCTGAAGAGATCCAGCCATTGGCAGCCTCAAGGGTCAGATTGATTTGCGATTGCGTCGACCTGTTATCTGTTGTTTGAATAAATTGTCGCCGCCACCGTCTAAAGGGTGCAGAGGAGAGGGGAAAACAATGAGTTCTAAATACAAGTTCGCGGTAGGGGATTTAATCAGAAGAAATGACTTTTGGGACCACAAGCGCCGCCAAGCATACCACATTTACCTTGTTTATAAATTAGGATCTTATGAGGCTTCTGGATATGGGAGCACCACGTTTCGACCGACCACTGTGAAAGCTTACAGCGTAATGAACATAAGAACTTTGAAATGTGAAGTCATCGTATCAGCACTTGAAGGCCGATATGATAAGGTCGTGCTCGAATCACCACATACAAATCTAGCCCGCAGTCATCCCATTTCTTAATCAGCAAAATCTAAACTTTTTTGAATAAAACTTCGCCCCCTTCGTCTAAGGGGTGTAGCGAAACCAGACAAGCACTAGTGAGGCCACCATGTCGTATACATCGCACATCCATGTTCAAGCAATAAGGCTCATGAAAAAAAAATTCCCAACAGTCAGGTCTCTTATATCTTTTGATGAGTGGGAGTCTTGGGGAGAATTAACTACTGAAGAAGCCGAACATGCCAAAGCTAGTGTGCCCAACGACACGCCTATATATTCCTATCATTGTAACGTAACGCCCACTGAGGCAGACCTCAGGGCGTTGATTAAGCGAGTAAAAGACAACGACTATTTATACACCCAAGCGACGCCGAAGCCGGGCACTATTCAAAGTGATAAAGGGGCTGGGTATCTCGAAACAATAGAGAATATCTTACAGACGCCTCAGGAGGTCCTTAGCTATTTTGACGTAAGAGATTTGAACTCTATCGCGAAATTGTACAGCCCAGAGGCGTTGAACTTGAGAAAGGCGTGGACCACCCAGTGGAAAACCAACTACTCAAAATACGAAAAGTCTATGTATTTTCTGACTAGTTGTGTCGATCGATGGGGTCAGCCCATATCGTATTTCTTTTCTGCAAACGGTGCGAAGTTCGATGAGAACTTCGCACCCCCTTTCGAAACATATTGTAGGGCTTTCCCCCGACATATAAAAAGAGCAGAAGGGTACCTGAGCGAACCCAAATATGCAGTAGAAGACATAGTGGAACTTAGGCCATTGAGGAGTTCAAACTATGAACTCAGGATTTTTAACGTCAAGGGCCTCAAGCTGGCTCGCAGTGATTACCGGAGATGGCGTAAGATAGCGGGCTTCGGAGAGAGGGCGTTCGTGGTTATCATAGGGGTCGACGCTATAGCGCCTCGGGGAGACCGCAAAGGAAACAAATTGTACACGGTATTCTCAAGGCAAGACCCTCGCCCATTTCTGATAGAAGAGTCCTTGATCAAGAAACTCCGTGCGGTCAAAAGGAAGGGAAAATGATGAGAAACCTGCTCATAGAACATCTTGAACATGTCGAACACCACCAGCGGTTACTTAGGCGCGAGGCAATGACGATTGAAGAGAACACTCAGGTGGAAATCGGGACATCATCTGCCGATGTGTTTATCTTCAGTAACCACACGTGGCAATCGCGTGAGTTGTTGGAGAGAGCCAATGAACTAGAACAAACCAGCGCTCGCAAAGTAGACTATCTTAATTATCTACTGGACAATGATAAGCTTTGAATAAAATTCCACCCTCCGCGTCTAAGGGATGTAACAACAACCGAAGAGAGAAACCAAGTTGATGAAATTAGCTGATGAATTTCAGAATATAATTATTGACACTATCGAGGAAGATTTGTCGACCAAGTGCCTCGACAATCCAGAGGAACGGGCTATTGTCGCATCAGCGATCACAAAGAAAATTTTACTTAGCTATCCTATAGAAGACCTAGTTAATGTAATTGAACACATAGTTGAACAACTAGACTATGATCTTAATGCCTCCGATCGCGAGGTTATGACAGCAATTAACTGGAAGTACGTCCGAGACGTACAATCACAACTTTGATTTTTTTTGAATAATCTTTCGTCTGCTTCGTCTAAAGTACGTAGCAACAATCAAAACACCACGCTAAGGTGACTAAATGTCTATCGATTTCAAAACTGCACACCTAATTTTGCCCCACATCCTAAGATCGAAGCACCCTGTAATGTTAAGGGGTCGACATGGTATTGGAAAGAGTGAGGTTGTCTACTCACTCGCTCGTGACCTCAACCTTCCTGTCCTTGAGAGGCGCGTATCCCAAATGCAGGACGGGGATTTGATCGGGTTACCATTGATTGATGGAAAAAACACTGATTTTGCCCCTCCAAAATGGTTTCGGCAGGCAATGACCTCACCCTGCCTCATTTTCTTCGATGAAGTCGACAGAGGATGCAATGAAATAAGTCAACAAATATTTGAACTTACGGATTCACGTAAGTTCAATGGGAATCACTTACACCCCGATACTCTTATTGTCTCTGCCGTCAACGGGGGAGAACATGGGGCGCAGTATCAGGTGCGGGACATGGACCCCGCAGAGCTCGATCGCTGGACAGTGTTCGACTTGCAACCCTCTGTAGAAGACTGGTTGACTTGGGGACGCGAGAACGTCTCCCCCTTTACTTGCGAGTTCATCAATCAAAACCGTGTTCACCTAGAACACACAGACGATATCGAACCCAGCAAAGTATACCCCAGCCGCCGATCATGGAAGAGGTTGGATGACACCCTCAAAGCCTCTGGGCTTTTTCAGGGCAAGGTGGACAACAATGAACTGTTTCACCTCGCCTCGGGATACGTGGGGACAGAGGCGGCGTTTGCGCTTGCGTCTTTCTTCCAGAACTATGAGAGGAATGTCACCGCAGAACAGATTCTTGATGAAGGCAGGATTGATTTGACGAAGGAATTTGACATAAACGAACATGCGGGGCTGGTGGAGAAGATGTTCGCTAAGGATACAAACTTCTTCTCTGTTCCGATCAACACCTCAGAAGTGGTTGACCAGAGGTTGACAAACGCTGCAAAGTATTTCTTCGTATTGCCATCTGAGGTGGCTATGAAGTTGTATACTCGTTTCACGTCCGGCGATATTGAACAAACACTGGCTTTCCATCAAACGACGGTTGACGGCTTGTCGGTCTCTGGCCACGTAGTTGACCTATTGTCAGCGACAGCGAAGTAAATCTGAATAATGTTCTCGCTTCTTCGTCTAAAGGTTGAAGCGAAAACATTGCCAAGGGGAAAAAAGTGTTTGATCTTAATTTTCATATTCATCGACTTCTGAGTTCAGAACCTTTCTTTGCTGCGCTTTCGCGTCGCATCACAAAGGTCAGAACGACTGACCTGCCCACTGCGGGCGTAGCAATAGATGAAGAATCCCTCCAATTTATTATGTACTACAATGCAGAGTGGATGGGGGGTCTTCGCGACCCAGAGGTCAGAGATGTGATCATCCATGAGCTATACCATCTGGTCTTCGAGCATGTGGGAACTCGCCTACCCTCTGAAGGTATGACAAAAAGGTGGAATGTGGCCTGTGATCTAGCCATAAACTGTTACCTAGATGATCTCCCCGAGAACGCTCTTCGGGTCGGGCAAGAGGGCACCCCTTGGGAGCACCTCCCTGCTTACAAGGGTGCAGAGTGGTATATGGCGAACATTGACTGGCCCGACTCTGACAGTGCCAGCGCGGACATTTTGGTTGGGGGCAATCGCGGAGTCCACGATAGGTGGGGCGAAGGCTCAGATAATATCATCAGTGAGCGTCTCAAAGAAGTCATGACCGAAGCTGTCCAAGAGGCAGACTCAAAAGGTTGGGGGTCAGTTTCACGAGAAATCAGGTCGAATATTGTCGCCAGCCTCAGGAGAACGGTAGATTGGCGTTGCGTACTCAGATCGTTTTTGTCTCAGTCAACTCGCACTAACAAGAGGTCCACGATGCGGCGACTGAACCGACGCTATCCGTACATTCACCCCGGCAAGCGAGTGACCCGTACCGCAAAACTAGCAATTTCGATTGACAACAGCGGGTCTGTGTCTGACAGTCTCTTAGAACAGTTCTTTGGCGAACTTAACAGCCTTGCGACACTTGTCGAGTTCACCGTGATACCATTTGACACCGAGGTGTCTGAGACCCAGATTTATAAGTGGGAGAAAGGTAATAAGAGACCAGCGACCCGAGTACTCAGAGGGGGGACAGATTTCAATGCTCCTACCAAGTGGGTGAATGGGCAGAAATTTGATGGGCACATCATCTTGACAGATATGGAAGCACCAAAGCCAATCGCCTCACGCTGTCCTCGTCTGTGGGTGACCACAAAGGAAGCGGCGTCAAAACCGTATTTCAAGACAAGAGAGCGAATCATCGGAATATAGACACCATCTCGTGGACCGCCTCCTTACTCACGCTCTTAACTCGAAGAAATAGAATGTTTTTAGATTCAGGATTTTTCTTGAATAAACTTCCACCCCAAACGTCAGAGAGTTGAGACAGAGAGAGACTAGGAGGATAAGTAGTGGCTTGTGAGATATCAGTGTGGCAGAATTTGATTTTGAAACATAACAACAACACAACCCGCCTCTATAGTGGGTGGGAAGGAATAGAGAACAAAGACAAAATTGATTTTATCTGTGGGGAATGGCTGTTGGCCTCTCCCGACTCTTTTAAGTTTCAACAAGCCAAGGAGCTTGAGCGCCGCACAGAATGGAGGCTAATCCTTAAAGGGCCGAGCAACACCGAGTCTTTTTACATAAATAAGCACATGTATGCAAAGCAGGACAACAAGCCCGACATAAAATTAAGTTTCCTTGAAGCAACAGCACTGTGCAACAAACACAGTCTGAAGAACCATCAGGCACCTAGATATTGGTTCGCGGTTCCTCACGGCGGCTTCTTACCACTAGCTGTTGATGAACTATATCGGATAACTGAATCCCAACTCATCAACATCAAGGTTTATGAAGATCTCGACTCTGCGGGATATCGCTTGCCGAACAAAGAAGAGTGGGTTTACGCTCTCAAGTGCGGCAGCCACAGTGAAACGCCATGGGGCGATATCCCACCCGACCTCACACCGCAGGAATTTCTGGAGCCATACGCGTGGTTTTGGGAGAACAGTGGGGGGATAACACAGGAGATAGGCCTGAAAGCCCCCACCCCATGGGGTGTCTATGACATGTTGGGTAACTCGTTCGAATGGACGACGAGTCTGTGGGGACCAGACGAAGTAGCTAAACAACATCACCTTGAAGGAGAAAACACTTGAAAACGCCGAACAACTGGAAATGGGCAGACGCGGAGGTGGAAAACCCCCTTGCTCTTCTCCCCTGTTTGATAAGCTTTGAAAACACCGTGGTCAAATTCTTGTCACAGGGCAGCACAGAGGACGCACTCGCAATCGCACGAGAAAGTGGGTATGACGACGACAACTTCGACTTAGTATGCTTGGCGATGAGTTCAGATCTGAGTTCTCTTAAAGAACTTATCTCGAAAAAACTTAATGAGATAAAAACCATTTAATGAATAAATCTTGAGGCCGATCGTCAAAGGAACGAGACAGGCGAGGCACTGTAGCCCAATAGGTAGAGGCAACGGACTTAAAATCCGTCAAGTGTGGGTTCGAGTCCCACCAGTGCTATGAGCCCTTTGATCGGGGGCTAGTAGGAGGTGGCTCTCCTACGAATGAACCAGTTTGATCACTGGGATAAACAGCCACCACATATATGTGCACATATATGTGGACCGGACCCATAGCTCAGTTGGTTAGAGCAACCCGCTCATAACGGGTCGGTCGAAGGTTCAACTCCTTCTGGGTCCACTGGTTCCAGAGCCCAATGACAAGGGCAAGGGCAAGAGTCTATACAGACAAAACCTCCTTTTTTGTTGCTGTGAGCGCCCACTGGAACCTCTTTTATTCTATGCACCTGTCAATGTTCTCACGAAGGATACAGGAGAGCGAGTGCTTAAAACACTATATCTGAGCCCTTACAGTTTTGATAACCAAGGGCAAAGGAGGGTGATGCACAAAAGAATAAGAGTTTTGTTTGAATAGAATCTCCGCTCTGTCGTCTAAGAGGTGGAGCGGAGATTCTATCATCAACAATCTATTTATAAGAGTAGTAACTTTTTATTTAGGGGGTGCTTTGGTTTCGACAGTATAAAAGAACATAAGAGTGCAGGCTGGAATGGTATCTCCACAAAGAACCAAAACAATAGTTGCAAACAACAACGACTCTTACTCACAAGTTGCATTGGCAGCGTGAGGGTGGTCGCCCCAAACCATCTTAACGAAGAGGGGCAATCAACAGACAAGTTGTAAAAATCAAACAAACTCAGGGGTTATGGCGATTCCCTCTGTTTTATTATCACCTATCTTTGTTGATTTGTTATAGATAAAATTAACCAAGCCTGTGAATGACTTTGATGTCTCATTATGCTGGACGCGGGTTCGACTCCCGCCACCTCCACTTTGGGAACCTGAAATAACTCCCACCGCAGTAGTGTCGAAAGCTTTTTTGAATAAAAACTCAACCCCGCCGTCTAAGGGGTACAGCGACAACAGCCAGACAACGAGGTACTCGTGCATTTTGACTTACTCGATAGCGAAAAATTCCGCGAAAAATTCCCCGCAGTTTCAAAACTTCTCCCAACAACTGCAATCTACTATGAAGATTATGAATCGCAGTCGTTCTCTAAAGCATCCCAAAACACAGCGGCTCTCTACGACTTAGTTCTCAAACTAAGAGAATCGCTTATCGAAAATAAAGACCTTTATTTCTTTTATGACACTGAAGCACACAGTCTTGAAACCGAGGGTGATCCACAGAGAGAAAAGAACGAGGGTCCTTTCTGGGTGGGCAACCGTGCAGTGGATTTTAGGCGTCTTCAGATTGAGATTGATTCTCTTTTAGGGCGACTAGGAATAGAAAAGTCTCAGAGAGACCCCTCCTCGCGCGCAATGTTTGGTGTCGCTCCCTCGTATTTTCAGGTCAGGGAAGCTAAAAGACTGCTTCTTCTATTTTCAGAAAAAGCGATTGAAAATCGGAAGGCGTGGGTTAAGGAGTGGAAGCAAAATTGGTCAACCAAATATAAAAAGGCGATGGAATTTCTTACCGGTACCGATCGGTATGGATGTAGTATTTCGTATCATTTTGGCTCCAAGACAGATTTCCTTGGCGACGGGCACGTGGTGCCTATGCTCAGAGAGTACGTTAGGGAACTAGCTAGACTCCACAAAATTGCAGAAGGATGGTTTGCTGAGCCTAAATATAAACTAGGTGATATGGTAGAATTAAGGTCTGCTTATTCAAACTCATTTCACCTTAAAATCTTTAGCGAAGGCATTAGCACTTGTAATGAGCTCGGCTGGAGAGAACTCGATAGGTTAAAGGACATGCAAAAATCTCGTCGGGGATTTTTGACTATCATCGGGATCAATCCGAGAATTCCCGTAGGCCATCGCAGAGGCAATAAACTATATAAAGTCATTGTCGCTGGCGATACAAAACCCATATTAGTTGAGGAAGCCATCATCAAAAAGATTCGAGGCATCAAAAAGAAAAAGAAGAAAGGAGATAAATAATGTCATCTGCAATGTTACAAAAAATTAAATATCTACGTCGGCAAAAATCAGCACTGGAACAGTTTTTAATTTCACTAGATGAATTAGAGGAAGTTTCCTGTGATCTCTTCGACGATATTGTCATGTGCAGGAATGAAGGGGAGGACACTTGTTTAATAGCGGTCGAGCGTGCCGAGCTTCGGCTTGAAGCAATAACTCAAGAGTTGTATGGCCTTGAGTATTTGCTCTATCTTGATGATGGCCATATAGATCAGGGTGAGGATCAGCAACATCACCCTCAAGGCACCCTCAACGGACGTGCTTCGCTGCGTTTGACACCAAGACCTGAATGGTTTTGAATAAAAACTCAGCCCCCTCGTCTAAAGGAGGCAACGACAATGGGTGGGGTCCTGAAGAGGTCGCGTTTCGAATGGGCTATAAGAGTATGAGAGACATTAAAGGCGCTCTTTTGGGGAGTTCGACTCTCGGTAAGGGCATTGTATTATCGACAGAACCCGAGCGCCCGCAAGCGGAGCCCATCCATCCCCTTCGAGCATGTCAGACGCAGGGCTACTCGGCGGCGCATATCGACCCTGCGGGATCATACATTATGATCCCGCAGGGTCTTGCAAGGGTGTATTGGTTGGAAGCGTACAATAGTTATTGGCAAATCACCGCAGAGAAATACTACTTGGGGCCCAGCGGAATATATCTGTTCCGTAATAATTATTTTGGGGAGGTAAAGATTCTTTCTATCCCCGACACACTGACAGACCAAAAATATTCTTTTGAATAAAAACTCAGCCCCCTCGTCTAAGGGTCGAAGCGAATGAGACAGGGTGAAAACAATGAGAAAGTTCCTAAAACTGATTAATGACTTAACATGTTACACGAAAAACAGAAATGGCTCATTTGCTGAGCTGTTTTTCAACGACGCCGATGATCTCACGATGGCGACAGCCATAGAAGTTGCCGAAGACGGGATCGAACTCAGCTTCTCCGTCCAAATCATCGGTACGGCAGAGGAAGTTGACCGCAGATTAAGGGCGATAATTGCAGTCCTCGATGAGTCAGGAGACAAAAAGTGAAATACGTTGAATTGCTCGAAATCCTCAGGGGCCTGTCTGTTGAAGAACTAGAACAAACAGTAACAATATTCTGCCCTATTTCGGATGAGTATACGGCGGTTACCTCAGCCGGGACCGCCTCTTACGATGATGTTTTGATGGCAGGCGACCTTTTTCTTCAAACAGCCATAGAAGCCAGTTGTAACAATTGTGGTGACCCAACTAATGACCCAGCTAGTTGCTTGTGTTGGATATCGCGTTGGGGATCTGATAAATGACCCCCGAGGGCAGTTCGGGCTGAATAAACTTCCTACTCATTCGTCCAAGGATAGAGTTTCAATGTAACCGTTGGCAACAGCACTTTTCAACAGAGGTGGGTCGGAGTTTGAATAAAAAACCGACCCCCTCGTCTAAGGATTGGAATGAAGAGCTTGAAGGTTTCCGATATCAATACTAATGAAAATCGTATCCGGCGCGGCACTGGAGGACATAAAAAGTCTCAATCCCCGTCCGACAGGGTGTCTGAAGTTTACAGACACGCCTATGAACTCGGCAAAGCCTATTATTTCAAGAGGCTTTCGCAGATAGTCTATGGGGATAAGAACCCAACCCTGAACGCCCATATTTATTTGTTTAACGAATATCAGATCCATGATTTTGAGTGGTCAGAAATAGAGAAACTGGTTGTCGATATCGTTGGTATGTTCGATGTCGATATCGTTGATGAAGATTTGTTTCAATGGCTTCACAGTAGCGTCGCCATGGACTCTCTGCTTTTGGATCACAGGATTAACTGATTTTTTTTGAATAAAATCTCAACTCCAACGTCTAAAGACTGGAGCGAATGGAAACGAGAACACAAGGGAGAGTTGTCTACTATGACGAAGAAAATTATTATTGAGATGTCTAAGACAAAATACTATGACATCGAAGTGAACGTTGATCTGGGAGAGGCGGAGTTTGATAATAAACTCAGGGAAATTGTCGAGGAAATTGAGAACGCCCTTGCGCACGATGTCAGTGTTGAGATGGAGAGGCCAGATTTTGATCTGAGTTTTGACCCAGAGGACCACTACGGGGGCGGGTGTGACATAGAGTGGATAGGGTATGAGGTTGAGTGAAACGGAAATAAGAGGGACACACGTCGCTGCTTGATGATGAGAGTTACTCTTAATTGAATAAAAGATGAATAACTATCGCCATCAAACGTCTGAGAGATGAACAGCAGCAGGGAGAAACAAATGTTTAAGGTTCACCTCAATAAACGCCTCAGTCGAAAGGGCAACGCAGTCTATTCTGTCTTAACCCGCTCAGAAGGAGGCTGGCGGGTTTCTCAGCATACCAGCAATTTGACCATACAGGATGCAATCTTTAAGGTCCAAAAAGGGGGCAGTTATCGAGCAAAAAAAACCGGTCAGAGGAATGTACACGCATTTATCTGCGGTACACCAACGACACTGGCTCTCTCAGGTAGTCAGAAGCGTGTCTCATACAATCCATTCAAGGAGGATACATTTGTTATTGTAGGCTCAGGGGAAGCGATCAGCGAAGCACCAATCGTGGCTTTTAGGCCCGACGGGGTGTGGATTGAAGCTTCAGCATCGGGAAGTGAAAAATAAATCTGAATAAAACTTCAACCCAAACGTCTAAGGGTTGGAGCGAATCAAACCAAACAAGGAAAACACATGAATGAAAACAAGAACAAAAAAATCGAGTTTGACTATGATAAGGGTGGGGAGGCTGCGACAGGACATTTCGAGCGCAGGACGCTCTTTGTCACAGATGTATCTGAAGGGTTGATCAAAGGGATTGACATTGATCGAGAGGGTTGGCGCTCTTTCTCGACAGTAAAGATGAGCAATATTTCGACCTCAGATTTGAGGTTGGAAGAAAAGCGGATCGTCGAACTTAATCTACCCCCTGATCACACGATTACTTTGAAATAATCCGAATAAAGCTCCAACCCGAACGTCGAAGGGTTGGAGCAAACGAAACAATAGAGGTAAACGATGAACAGAAAAGACACCCCCAGACTCCAGCAAATTGAAGAGGACACCACCCCGATTGTGCAAGAGTGGGACGAACTTATAGAATTTATACACAGATTTAGTAACCTTACGCAAACGAACGCAGCCAAGCTGGGTTTCAACCTCGCGGTATCGCAGATGACAGAACTTTTTAGTAAAAATGAACAAATTTCCAACCCAAGCGTCTAAAGGTTGAGCGAGTGAAAAAGAGAACAAACAGTACGAGAGGTTAAAATGGTTCACTATTCTGACGGCTCTTCCTCAGGAGAGATCGAATATCGCACGATGCAGCTAATCCAGTTAAAGGCGGCATGTCGATTGCACATGGCAGGGATGAGATCGCGGCTTCCTTTGACTAAGGTTGGGGCCCAGCTTGGTTTTAAGTGTCGGACAGTAAACCAGCTTAAAAGAGAGGTTGAGGCCGAGTTAACTTTGATTGAGGCAGGGGATTAATAAGATGGAAAATTAAATCTGAATAAAGCACCAACCCGAACGTCGAAGGGTTGGGGCGATTGAACACCAATAGGGAGAATGACTGTGAAGAAGATTATAATCGAACTGTCCAAAACGATGTTCTATGACGTAGAGGTTGTTGTACCCGAAGAAAATAATAACATTAATGAGGAGATTGAAAAGGTCGCATCAGAGCTGACGGCTGCGCTTCAAGAAAGCGGCGGCTTCGTTTGCAACGGCTTCGTTTGCTCCAACCCTTCGACGTTCGGGTTGGAGCATTATAGAGATGAGAGCTGTGTTAATGAAATTTGCAGTTATTGGCAGAAACATTGGAATGGGATTTCTGAGGTCGAATATCTCGGGTATGAAGAAGCCACCCCCCGTGATATTTTGCAGTCAAGGTTATTCAGAAGTGAATAAAGGTTCAACCCAGACGTCAAAGCGTTGAGGCTTTATTCAATCAGAAACAAGGGGGAGCAAATGGTGATATTTGAGGGTCATGAGGTTCATATAGGGTGGCTCAATTCACATTTTATTCTTGTCACTATCATCTCCCCCTCTGGGGAGGTTGAATGTAAGAGGATCAACCCATCATCTCTAGGGTTTGTGCCCTCTGGCTCACAAATCCGCAAGCGAGAATTTTTTTTAATTAACCAAAAACTGAATAAACTCCCCCCCCGCTCGTCTAAGGCTTGGAACGAAGAGACTAAGGGTTCCTGATATCAGCGCCAATAAAAACCAACCTCGTTGTCTATAAGAACAAAACGAAGAGAGAGAGATACATGTTAACTTTTGCTTTTATTAATATAGTTTTTCTGTGTTTGGCACTGGCCCTCGAAGGTGCCGCAGCGCCACCAAAAAAATAAATCTGAATAAAACACCAACCCAAACGTCTAAGGGTTGGAACGATTGAATATTTAGTAAGGGAGGAGTTGATGTCACGTAGCAGGAAAAAAACACCAGCGTTCGCAGCCGTCAGCGCACGACCCCACGTCAAGCGCCGTTGGAAACGCGCACATCATCGCAGGCGCAGAATGGCTGAGCGTCAGTCTCATGCTCGATGGACGCGGTACGATAAAAGTGTCACCCCCTATAAAGATTTTTCTGCTACGGGGGGACTATATTATGACTCCGAAGTAACTCCAGCACGCATGAGAAAATAAAAACGAATAAAATTCCAACCCAGACGTCAAAGGGTTGGAGCGAATCAAGCAAGGGGGAACAAATGGATCACCTAGACTATTATAAGAACTTTGAGACGAGCGACGTAAGATTAGAAGAATGTTTAGCGGGGTGCGGGGAGGTTATAGACGTTAACCGTGTTGAGTGTGAGATAATTGAGGACTCAAGCGGTGTTGGACCTATCTGTCATCATTGCGGTGCTGAGGAGTGAGGTTGCATGAGAAAATAAAACCACGCACATGTGAGAATAAAACCACGCACGCACGAGAATAAAACCACGCACGCACGAGAATAAAACCACGCACGTATGAGAATAAAACCACGCACGCACGAGAATAAAACCACGCGCACATGAGAATAAAACCACGCGCACATGAGAGAATAAAAGTGAATAAAACTTCAACCCAAACGTCTAAGGGTTGAAGCAAATGAAGCCAGTTGAAACGAGAGGACAGCATGAACTTGAAGCAGATCGATGATATTATTTATTTTTGTGAGGAGTATAATGTTGATCATGAAGTCATAGAGGAATATCAGGGGTCCCGCTCTCACGGTCGTGCGACCGCTGCAATACAAATACCGGCGCGAGATAAGAACGGTGACGCCCAATTGCTTAATGAACTCTTGACCGAAAATCTAGGGTTCCGGCGGGACTGGTCTGACCCGTTCTGGATTTGGTATTGAATTGGTTTGACTGACGGGAGTGACTGGGGCTGTGTTGTTTGAATAAAGCTTCAACCCAAGCGTCAAAGGGTTGAGGCAAACGAGAGTGAGAAAATAAACTTTGAACAAAACTTCAATCCAAACGTCAAAGGGTTGGAGCGAATGAAAACGAGAGTGAGAAAATAAAAGTGAATAAAACTTCAACCCAAACGTCAAAGGGTTGGAGCGAATGAAAACGAGAAAATAAAAGTGAATAAAACTTCAACCCAAACGTCAAAGAGTTGTAAGTGAGCGAGAGTGAGAAAATAAAAGTGAATAAAACTTCAATCCAAACGTCAAAGGGTTGTAAATAGAAAGGGGAAAAAATCATGTCTACTTTTACTTATGAAGTGTTAAAGCAATTTGCAGTTAAAATTCTAGTTGCACAAACCGGACGTGATATGGACAACGCTATGACCTATATCAGGGATAACGTATCAAAAACACCCTTTATCGAAAAACGACTCGCAAAGTTTGAGAAATTTTTGTTGACTGGTGTACCCCAATTCTCCATCTGGACTGAGGGAAATTCCAAGCTCCCGTTCTTATCGTTTTCGGGGTTGCCCGGAAAGTTTACATGTCCCGGCGCTGGTGATTGTTTGACGTTCTGCTATTCGTTTAAGAGTTGGCGCACGCTATCCCCTTTCATGAGACAGTTACAAAATGAGATTCTCGTTAGACGAAACGACAAGGCAATCACAGACCAACTTGACGCTCAATTGAGGCGACGCAAGTATAGTGGTAGGCTTGTCAACGTTCGTCTTTATGTTGACGGTGATTTCTCGTCTCAAGATGATTTGGATTTCTGGTTGCAGATTATAAGAGATAGACCATCGCTTCGAGTATATGGTTACTCTAAAAGCCTGCATCTTTTCCTAAACGGGGTTGACGTTCCGTTCAACTACAAGCTGAACCTTAGTAGCGGTGGAAAGTTTGATCACCTTCACGAAAGTTTTATCAAGGATCGCCTCGGTTGGGTACGAGGTCGCTTTACAGCGGTACCAACGGTCCATCGAAGGATGGATAAACTCGACAAAGACGACAAAGCAAAAATGAGGTTGTGGGCTCGCGAAAATTTCGGCCCGAAAGCTAAGACATTCATCTGCCCGTCTAAATGCGGTTCGTGTACGAAGATAGGACACGCTTGTGGTTCTGAAAAGTTTCAAGATGTAAACATCCTGATACCGGTTCATT
>Ga0102815_10000166_pt1 | contig 48772 bp, 49 predicted proteins | sample ColrivemetaGS759_FD_79113 | JGI IMG/M metagenome (GOLD analysis project Ga0102815, IMG submission 79113) | Estuarine microbial communities from the Columbia River estuary - Ebb tide ETM metaG S.759 | ecosystem: Environmental > Aquatic > Marine > Intertidal zone > Estuary | place: USA: Columbia... | reverse complement strand
TGAAAACCGACCTCAGGTCTCGCTCTTGCATCTAGGTGTTTCTTGGGCAGTCTGCGGGAGAATAGGAGAGCGCCCCTCATTTTTGGATGAGGCGCAACGCCGGCACCGCCCTGCACCGCCTTCCACTCTTGGAAAGGCGCGCACGGCAGGTCATCTTCCCCGCACCAGTGGTCAAAGAATGGTCTAGAGTGGTTCCCAGTAAGCAAAGGCCTGCCACAATGGCTCGCGCTCTCGGCGCAAGATATCATCGCTACCAAGGCTAGGTGCCTCCGGCTCATCACCGGGATGATACACCAATCCGCTCAGCCAGTCGGCTGGCACGGGATCGGCATCATAAACGTCGGAAAATATTGTCATGGAACGCTCCAAGGATTTGAGTGTTCCTCCCTAAGACGAGAAGCAACCTGCCTCAGGGGTTTTTTAAAGCGGCATCGCAACCATTACGGAAAAAATATGCTGCGATGCAGCAATTTTCCGCCTACCGCTTAGCGTGGCCGAAAACACTGCCGGGGCACCTGCCCCTGATCCAGCCTTGCTTGCGCTCCGCAGGCCGAGCATCGCCAAGAAACCCCTTCTGCACTGATCGCCCCCTGTCGCCAGCGGCACAAGCGCGTCACCCCCGACCCTCGCCGCGTCCACCACAAAAACAACAGCACTCCAAATGCCAATATCGGGATCAATGCGATCATCGCAGTCTCCATGTAGCAAAAAAGGAGCGGGCCACCGCCCACTCCTTTTTCTTCTTTAAATGTGCGGGGCAGCACCTGCGGCCTAGAGAGCAGCGCCCCTACTGCGTTAAACAGCCCGCTCCACCATCATCTTCTTGATCTCTGCAATCGCCTTGGCAGGGTTCAACCCCTTGGGGCAGGTCTTGGCACAGTTCATGATCGTGTGGCAGCGATAGAGTTTGAACGGATCTTCCAAATCGTCCAACCGCTCACCGGTCGCTTCGTCGCGGCTGTCGATAATCCAACGATAAGCATGCAAAAGCGCTGCCGGGCCAAGGTATTTGTCGCCGTTCCACCAATATGATGGGCACGACGTCGAACACGACGCGCACATGACGCATTCATATAGCCCATCAAGCTTTTTGCGGTCCTCAATCGACTGGCGCCACTCTTTCGCAGGCCGATTTGTCTTGGTCTCCAACCATGGCATGATCGACGCATGTTGCGCGTAGAAATGCGTCAGATCGGGGATCAAGTCCTTGATCACAGGCATATGCGGCAGCGGATAGATTTTGATATCGCCCTTGATCTCGTCTGTGCCGTAAATACAGGCCAAAGTGTTGCTGCCGTCGATATTCATCGCACAGGAGCCACAAATTCCCTCTCGGCATGAGCGCCGAAACGTCAGGGTCGGGTCTATCTCGGTCTTGATCTTGATCAGCACGTCCAAAACCATCGGGCCGCACTTGTCCATATCGACGAAATACGTGTCGAGCTGGGGGTTTTTACCATCGTCTGGGTTCCAGCGATAGATTTGCACCTTGCGAAGGGTCTTTGCGCCCTCCGGCTTGGGCCAAGTCTTGCCCGTGGTGATTTTGGAGTTCTTGGGAAGCGTGAACTGAACCATGTCGTCCTCCTTAGAAGGTCCGCGCCTTGGGCGCGATCTTGGCCAGGCTGATGCCGCCCTCGGCTTCGTTGGTGAGTGGGTCTTTGATTACGGCGCGGTAGGTCAAGTCTACCTTGGCCCCATCCACACGCGAAATCGTGTGCACCCGCCACTTCTCATCATCGCGCGTAGAGAAATCTTCATGCGCGTGTGCGCCGCGGCTCTCTTTGCGCGCCTCTGCTCCCACGATGGTCGCCAAGGCGTTAGGCATCAAGTTGGTCAGCTCCAGCGTCTCCATCAGGTCGCTGTTCCAAACCAAGCTGCGGTCGGTGACCTTCAGGTCATCTGTCTTTCCTGCAATCGACGTCATTTTCTCGACGCCTTCCGCCAGCGTCTTCGACGTGCGGAAGACCGCCGCATCCGATTGCATCGCGCGTTGCATTTCCAGCCGCAATTCGGCGGTGCCAACAGTGCCCGCCGCATGGCGCAGCCCGTCGAAACGATCAAGCGACTTGTCGATTTGCGCCACCGGAGCTTTTGGCACAGCACGGCTCCGGTCGACAACCTGCCCTGCACGGATCGCAGCAGCCCGGCCAAACACCACAAGGTCGATCAGCGAGTTGGAACCCAATCGATTTGCACCATGCACAGAGGCACAGCCAGCTTCACCCACAGCCATCAGACCCGGCACAATCGCATTCGGATCTTTCGCCGTCGGGTTCAGCACTTCGCCCCAATAGTTGGTGGGAATGCCGCCCATGTTGTAATGCACTGTCGGCAATACTGGGATCGGCTCCTTGGTCACGTCGACGCCGGCGAAAATCTTGGCGCTCTCCGAAATCCCCGGCAGACGCTCCGCCAGAGCCTCTTTGGGCAAGTGCGACAAGTTTAGGTGGATGTGATCCCCATGCTCGCCCACGCCACGCCCTTCACGAATTTCCATCGTCATACAGCGCGACACGTAATCACGCGGCGCAAGGTCTTTGTAGTGCGGCGCATAACGCTCCATGAAACGCTCGCCCTCGGAGTTCGTCAGGTAGCCGCCTTCACCGCGCGCACCCTCGGTGATCAGGCAGCCCGAGCCATAGATCCCAGTCGGGTGAAACTGGACAAACTCCATGTCCTGAAGCGGCAGTCCAGCCCGTGCAACCATCCCGCCGCCGTCTCCGGTGCAGGTATGCGCGGATGTCGCCGAGAAGTAAGCGCGGCCATAACCGCCTGTCGCCAACACCACCATCTTGGCGTTGAACACATGCATCGTGCCATCATCGAGCTTCCAGCAAAGCACCCCATTGCAAGCCCCGTCTTCGCCCATCAACAGGTCAATGGCAAAATACTCGATGTAGAACTCTGCCTTTTGCTTCAAAGACTGGCCATAAAGCGTGTGCAAAATCGCGTGCCCGGTGCGGTCTGCTGCCGCGCAGGTGCGCTGCACAGGCGGGCCGTCACCAAATTCCGTCGTGTGGCCACCAAAGGGGCGCTGATAAATCTTGCCTTCTTCGGTCCGCGAGAAAGGCACACCGTAATGTTCCAACTCGTAAACCGCCTTGGGGGCCTCGCGCGCCAGATACTCCATTGCATCCGTATCGCCGAGCCAATCCGAGCCCTTTACCGTGTCAAACATATGCCATTGCCAGCTGTCAGGCCCCATATTGCCCAAGCTCGCTGCAATTCCGCCCTGTGCCGCAACTGTGTGCGAGCGGGTCGGGAACACCTTGGTCACACAAGCCGTGCGAAGCCCTTGCTCCGCCATGCCGAGCGTTGCACGCAGACCCGCGCCCCCGGCGCCCACAACCACCACGTCATAATCATGTTGTTCGTATGTATAAGCAGCCATTATCCGTCCCTCAGAGCGCCATCTTGGCGAGCGCATAAAGCCCTGTTGCCGCGATTGCCCAGCTCACGCCGATCGCCAACATGATGAAGCCCTTTTTCGCGGATCCGCGTGCGTAATCCTCAATCATGATCTGAGCACCCTTCGCAAAGTGCTGCATCCCAACCACCAGAACCAAAGCAGTCAGGATCGCCGGAAGCGGCCGGGCAAACGTCGCCATAACGGCTTCTCGCCCTTGGCCCAACGACGAACCAATGATGTAAATAAACGTTGGCACCATAAAGGCCAGCGCTACGGCGCTGACTTGCATATGCCAGTGGTGATGTGTGCCCGTGCCAGCGGCGCCCTTGCCTTCGGCACGTTTGCGAGCGGTCAGATAACGCATCGCGCCCTCCCTCAAACGATAATTATGGTCAGCACGGTCAAAACGACCGAACCGATGATGCATGCCAATCCAAGCTTCTCAGCCGTCGGCAAATCCAGCCCCTTGCCCGCATCGTAATAGAGATGCCGCAAACCAGCGAGGTAGTGATACCAAAGCCCCAGCACTGACAAGGTCATGGCCAGATCGCCAAACCACGATGTCATGACCCCGTTCGCCACGGCAAAATAACTGTCCGACGTCGCAGCCGCGAGCAGCCACCACACGACGAGGAGCGCCGATACGATCAATGCATTCCCGGTGATCCGGGTCAGGATTGATGTCAACATTGGCACATGCCAACGATAAATCTGCAGATGCGGGGAAAGCGGGCGCTCGACCCGTTTAACTTCGGCCATGGCATGTTCCCTTTCGGCTTGCACACCGTGGTATGCCGCCACGGCGTCTTGCTTGCTTCATAACGGTTTATAGCGCTCTGTCACGCATCTACGAGGCGCAGTTTGCAGAAAAATTGTCGCAAGCACCATGTTTTTCCGCATTGTGATCACACCCGAAAGGAGTGTGATCACAAGTTTGTTGCTCCACAAGACATGCAAAAGGGCTGCGAGTTACCCCGCAGCCCTTCTTTCTTGCCGCCATGTAAGATCAGCGCAGGTTAAAGCTCATGTCCAGCGAGACCACAGCCAAGCCGTCAACACGCGCTGTCGAGTCGTTCCAGCTGGCCGAAACAGCGAGATTGTCGTTGATCGCGTAGCTGCCGCCGACGTTCCAATAATCATTGGTGCCATTCGAAAGTTTGCCTACGCGCCCGGACAAGCCGAATTTGTCGTTCACGGCATAGTCGATGGTCAAGCTCGAATTGGTCACATCAGCGACGGGGTCATGCGCGAAGCGCACGCCGAGGCTTACAGCGTCTGTTGCCGCGACACCCATCGACAAGATGATCTCACCACAGCAATTGACGTTCGGGCTGCGATAGAAATAACGCGCATAGCCGATGTCGTAATTGAACTGTCCAACTTCATTACGGTAGCCCACGTAGAGGTCGACCTCGGTCTTGCTGCCCGTGATGACGGCGCTTGTGTTCGACGCCCATGCGCCAAAATAGAAGCCCTGAATTTCAGCTTCGATCCAAGGCTGGAACGCGGCGCCAGAGGTCTGGTCCACATTGGATGCGAGGTAGCGGCTGGTCAGCGTCGCACCGGCCGAAACGCTCAGGCCTTCCGCCGCTGCGAAAGTAGGAAGTGCCACACAGAGTGCAAGCACCGAAGAAGCAATACGAGTGTTCATGATAGCCTCATAAGAACTGGTTATGACGCCACCTAATCCACTCCTTGAGCTGCCGACTATCCATCTCAAAAATGCTGCACCTGCGAAAGGGTCCGATTGTATCAATTTTACTACAGACCCGGTCCAGTTGTGCTCACTTCTTGGGCAAACTCCCGGAAAACAGATCGCGCCTTACGCGTCTGCAAACCCGTTCAGGCCCATCACGCTATGCGGCGGATCCGACTCAGCGGCTGCAGTCAGGTCATGGTTCAAACGATTGATTGCCCCAGAAAGCGCCCGATCACACACCAAACGGCGCACAAGTTGCGGAACCGCTTCAATCGGTGTGGACAGAATCAAGTCGAGTTCGGTCGCGATATCGATCTCTGGGCGCATCTTCGATCCTTTGTGTGGCCGATTCTGTTCCCCTCAAGAAACCCTGCGGCTTGGATTCGCAGAAAGCCACAAAACCGAATTGAGAGCGCCGAATTGCTGCGACGCAGCATCGTCTAAATACGACATGCCCAAACGTCATCTCGAAAGAAATTCAAGCGATCAAATTGGCATCAATGCCCAATAGTCCAGATCAAGCAAAACTTCCGGCAAATACTTGCCCTCTGCATTTTTCAGAGCGCCCGCAGCCCCCTTGGTCGCGACCAGCCGCAACCGGATCGCCCCAACGTTCGGAGCCGAAGTCTCTGCTGTGTCCAACACCTCCGACCACGCTCGAACCGTATCGCCAGAGAAACACGGATTGGCATGCGCCCCGCCATTCAGGCCCACAATCATCTGAGCGTTTGCCAGCCCATTGAACGATAAGGCCCGCGCCATCGAAATCACATGCCCGCCATAGATCAATCGCCGCCCATCTTCGCGGAAAGTCGCGTCAAAATGCACTTTGGCCGTATTCTGCCAAAGCCGGGTCGCCATCATGTGTTCGGCTTCCTCAATTGTAACGCCGTCAACATGGTCAATCACCTCTCCCACGGCGTAATCGCCCAAACGATGAGGCTCGCCCGCCTGTGCAAAGTCATACTTGGCAAAGGTGAGCCCAGCCGGAATTGCCAAATCGGCAACGGTCAACGCACGTTTCAGCTCTGGCACAACGGTCTCGGGCGCTGCCGCTTCCGCATCCCGCTTTCGCACCATGACCCATCGCACATAGTCCATGACGATCTCGCCGCGCTGATTGGTGCCGCGTGTGCGAACATAAACGACCCCGGAAGTGCGCGACGAGTTCTCTTTCAAACCGATCACTTCTGACGAAGACCGCAATGTATCTCCGGCGTAAACCTGCGCGCGCCAACGCCCCTCTGCATAGCCAAGGTTGGCAACAGCATTCAAACTGACATCGGGCACCGTCTTGCCAAAAATCACGTGAAACGCTGCCAGGTCGTCCAACGGCGCCTGAGGCAACCCGCAGGCGCGGGCAAACTCATCAGAAGAATGCAAGGCATGCCGCGCAGGATAGAGCGCATGATATAGCGCGCGCTCGCCTGCCCCCACGGTGCGCGGGACCGCGTGGTCAATCACTTGACCGATACGGTAATCCTCAAAAAACCGTCCCGCATTCGTCTTGGTCATTCCCGCATTCCTTTTCGTAGGGCGAAGTTTCCTCCGCCCTGCCATTACATCTCGCCGAGCTTCACCTCCGGGTGATAGTCCCCCGGAACTTCCTTCACCACGGCCTGACCACAGCGCATAACGCCATTTGCTGCGTCAAACCCATAGGTTGGCCCGCCATAAAGCGCCCAGCCCTGGTTCAGAGCCATCGTCACCTTGTGACAAAACTCTGCCGTGTCATCCGCGCTCAGAAATCGATAAAGCTGCATGCTTCACCCCGGGAATGGCGAAACGCCAAGAGCAGAGTGAATTCCAACAATCACTCCATAGACCACCAATGTGATCACAACCGCAATCACGTCCCGCTTTGGCTCTCCGGGTGTCTTCGGCACCCACGGCTCGGCGCGATTGATCAAGATCACCGACACCACAGCCCAGACCAACATTCCGCCAAACAGCAGAACCGAAGCCAGATCACCGTTCACCAGTAAATGCGCGAACGCCCAGACCTTCACCGCACCCAACATAGGGTGACGAACCCGCGCCCTTAGCCGCCCTTTAGAATGCGACAGCGCAAACAAGAAGACCGACAGCAGCATCAGCAGGTTGTTGAGATGCGTCGTCCAGCTTGGCGGCGTCCACAGGTTTACCACCTCTGCCGAGCGATAGCCCCAAATCATCAGCGCAAGTCCCGCAAGCGACAAAGCTGTCACTAACCCCTTACCGCCATTTCCCATTTTCGCCCGCGCTGCCGGCGCAAGCCGTTTGAATAAATGCGAGCCGATCCAGAGGATCAGGCCAAGTGCCAAATAAAACATGTTTTACTCCGCTTGAGTGAGAGCGACGGCCTCCGCCAGCGCCAGAATTTTCCGTGCGGTTTCAACATGCAGGTTTTCAACGATCTTACCATCCACTACGGCCACGCCCTGCCCGGTTTTCTCGACTTCTTCCAAGGCGGCAATCTGTCGGCGCGCCAGATCAATCTCTGCTTCAGAGGGCGCAAAGCAAGCATTGGTAACTTCCACTTGGTCCGGGTGGATCAGCGTCTTGCCGTCAAAGCCCAAATCCCGGCCCTGATCACATTCCGCACGCAGCCCCTCTTGGTCTTTGAACTGATTATAAACCCCGTCGATCGCCGTCACACCATAAGCACGCGCTGCCATAAGGATCATTTGCAACGCCATCTGCATTGGCAAGCGATCTGCCCGATAGCGACAATTCAGCTCTTTTGCCAAGTCATTCGTGCCCGCGACAAAGCCCGTCACCTGCGGATGCGCGGCAATCTCTGCCGCATTCAGAATCCCCTTGGGCGTCTCCATCATGGCCCATATCTCGCGGCCCTTGGGCAACATCGCTGCCAGTTCCGCAATATCCGCCGCACCATTCACCTTGGGCAGCAAGAACGCGTCACAATCAGCATCCGCCAGAGCCTCGACATCTCCCTTGCCCCAGACACTGTCCAGCCCATTGATGCGAATAATCCGCAGCTTGGAGCCATAGCCTCCAGCGGCCAGCGCAGCCTTGAGCGTGCCACGCGCCTCGACTTTCGCCTCCGGCGTCACCGCATCTTCTAGGTCGAAAATGATTGCATCCACCGGAAGCCCCCGCGCCTTTTCCAGTGCGCGCTCTTTTGAGCCGGGGATATAGAGCACGGAACGGGTCGGGCGGGGCGTTTGCATGAGTCTCTCCGGTAACTTTGTTGCGTGAACCTGCGCCAATCTTGTCGGAAAGTTCAACCCGTTTTTGCCGCAATGCAGAAAAAACTCTCTGCCCTGCCGCATTCGATCCGAAAAATATCTGCAATCCGAAGAGTCGCGCGCCGCATTAACCGTTCTGCAACCGCACAGGCGCAGCCTTTTCTCGCAGATCGGTAAACCCAAAAGCTGCCAACGCATTTGCTGCACGATGCACACCGTCCCATCCCGCAAAGGCCCTTGTCGCCTGAGCGCCCTCTGGAAAGGAAGCCCATGACCGACTTTGACCGCGCTCTCCTCTTTTTGCCCTTCATCGCGATCGCTGCACCCAGCCCGGCCAAGGCACAGCCTGTGAACTGCGCCCCACGCCATGTGATCGTGGCCCGTCTCGAAGAAGGCTACGGTGAAACCCGCCAGTCCATCGGACTCGGAGGTAATAATTCCCTGATGGAACTGTTTGCCTCAGCCGAGACTGGCACGTGGACGATTGCGCTGACGCTGCCCAATGGCCTTACGTGCCTGATGGCCTCCGGTCAGGCCTTCGAGACCACCCCGAACTCGCCCCCCGACGCCAAAGCCTCGCGTCTTTGAGACTACGCCGCCATGCGGGCCAATAGGCGCCCTCTCACGTCACGTCACCGCATCCCAGATCAATTTGCAGCCCGTCAGCACCAAAGCCACGTAGGTAATGGCAAAAAACGCACGTTCCGGAACCAAGTGATGCGCCTTAACGCCCAGCCACGCGCCCACGATGGCAACAGGGGCCAAGATGACATTTGCCAACAGTGTCTGTGCTGTGAAAATGCCCAAGAATGCATAAGGCACAGCCTTAGCGATATTGATTGCCCAGAAAATCAAAACCGTCGTGGCCTGAAACTCTGTCTTTTGTAAGCGGCGCGACAGCAAATACACCGCCGCCGGTGGTCCGCCGGCGTGGCTCACGAAACTGGTAAATCCGGCAACCCCACCCGCGATCAGACCGCCCACCAAGCCCAAAGGCCGCCGCGCCGCACGCACCACTCCCGCCTTTACCGCGATCTGCCATGCAACGAATCCCAGCGAAATCCCACCAATCAACAACCGAAACACATCTGCATTCGCAACCTTGTAAAGCGCCGCTCCAATCAAGACCCCCGGCATCGCGCCGACGATCAGGATCACCGCATCCGGAGTGCTCCATTTCTTCCAATAAGGCCGCAGCGTTGCCACATCGACCACCATCAAAAGCGGCAGCATGATCCCCAAAGCAATCGCAGGCTCCAGCACCAGCGCAAGAATCGATGCACTGGCAAAAGCCGCCCCAGAGCCAAATCCACCCTTGGAAATCCCCGCAAATAGCACTGCGGGCACCGCAACAGCAAAAAAGGCCGCATTCATCTCAAACATTGTCGCTCCGGGCCAAGGGCAGCTAACTACCCGCTTCTGGAAGGTTTAGCGCTCGCATTTCGCGCCAACAATCACAATCATCGTCACCGCCGCGCCGCAGCGCCCTTGCGCGCGCGCCCGGAAAGGACTACGCCCATGCGCGAAATTCCAACCGGACCGGAGACACTTCCATGGCCAGAACGAAGATTGCCCTTATCGGCGCAGGTCAGATCGGTGGCACGCTTGCCCACCTCGCTGCGATCAAGGAACTCGGGGATGTCGTGCTTTTCGACATCTCCGAAGGCACCCCTCAGGGCAAGGCGCTCGACATCGCCGAATCCGGTCCCTCAGAGGGCTTTGACGGCTCTTTCAAGGGCTCCAACGACTACGCCGACATCGCAGGCGCAGACGTTTGCATCGTCACCGCAGGTGTGCCGCGCAAGCCCGGCATGTCGCGTGATGACCTGCTCGGCATCAACCTCAAGGTAATGAAGTCGGTCGGCGAGGGCATCAAAGCCCACGCTCCCAACGCCTTCGTCATTTGCATCACCAACCCGCTGGACGCGATGGTTTGGGCGCTGCGCGAGTTTTCCGGCCTGCCCCACGAGAAAGTCGTCGGCATGGCGGGTGTACTCGACTCTGCACGCTTCCGTCACTTCCTCGCGCTTGAGTTCGGCGTATCCATGCGTGACGTCACCGCCTTCGTCCTCGGCGGACACGGCGACACGATGGTTCCCTCAGTGCGTTACTCCACTGTCGCAGGCATCCCGCTCCCCGATCTGATCGAAATGGGCTGGACCACCAAAGAAAAGCTCGAAGCCATTGTGCAGCGCACCCGTGACGGCGGCGCAGAAATCGTTGGCCTGCTCAAGACCGGGTCTGCATTCTATGCGCCTGCAACCTCCGCCATCGAAATGGCAGAAGCCTACCTGAAAGATCAAAAGCGTGTCCTGCCCTGCGCGGCTTATGTGGACGGCGCCTATGGTCTCAAAGGAATGTATGTGGGTGTTCCCACTGTCATCGGCGCAGGCGGGATCGAAAAAGTCATCGAGGTCAACCTCGACAAAGACGAAACCGCGATGTTCCAAAAATCGGTCGATGCTGTGAAAGGCCTTGTCGACGCCTGCAAGGCGATTGACGGCTCGCTCGCCTGATTGGCTTCTGCTATCTGAACAAAACGCGCGCCCCAGCGGCGCGCGTTTTCCTTTGAGGAGACCTCGATGAATTACGGTAAATCCGGCGCCCCCAAGAGCGCCAAAGGCAACCCCAAGTTTGACGGCCATCAGCCCGCCCATGGCGCGCCGAAAAAGCCCGATACAGGCAAAGCAGCCCTCTTGGCGCGCATGAAAGCCGCCGCAGAAGCAAAAAAGAACGGCTAAGTCAGTCGGCGAGCGCGAGCGTATGCTCGCGCAACCACGCCATGAACCCGCGCGGATCTGTCTCCAGACGCGCCAGCTGCGCCTCTGTCAGCGGCTCTCCGACTACGGGTTTTTGTGGCTTGTTGAGCGCATGAACGATCTCATGCAGCAACAAACCCTGCCGCAGCGTCGCAGAAAGCTTGTTGGCAATCTGATACCAGCGCGAATTCGAACCAGGAAAATGGATCGGCACGACAATCGCGCCCGAACGACGGATCAACTGCGCCGTAAACACATTCCATTCAGCCTCAATCGCTGGCCCGAAAAAGCCTTCGGAAGACGCCACCACACCTGACGGGAACACCGAAACCACGCCGCCTGCCTTCAGATGTGCCATTGCTTGCGCGCGCATCTCCACGCTCTTGCGCTGTGCCTCGGGATCATGCGGAAACGGCACCGGGATCAGATAGCTTGCCGCCACCTCGTCGATCCCAGTCAAAACTGATCGGGTCAGGATCCGAAAATCAGTGCGAACCCGGCCAATCAAATCAGCCAAAATCATACCATCGACCAACCCATGGGGGTGGTTGGCCACAACAACCACAGGCCCTTTGCTAGGCAACCGGGCGATCTGCTCCGCCGGGGTTTGAAGCGGGATCCCCATCACATCCAAGGCCGCGCGCCAAAACTCGATCCCCGTCGGTGCTCCCCGCCGCTCAAACTCGCGGATCAGCCGGATCACAGTCACCTTGCCCGTCATCCACTCCATGGCGCGGATCACCAAGGCCTGTGTCTTGTTATCGAAAGTATTGGCATAGGACAGGCTGCGACGATCATATTTTGAAGGCACCTGCGCTGTCGCAGTCGTTGCGACGACGCTTGATTGGCCTTGTGCGCTATCCACCACTTAATCCGCCACCGCTTCTACACGCGGTCGCGGATCTTGGCGCGCCGCAATTGGTTCCTTACATCCCCTCGCCGAACCGATCGGCCACCAAAGCCGTCAGAGCATCTGCAAGCGCCGCGGCATCCGGTCCAGAGGTTTGAACCTCAATAGTTGTTCCCTTTGACGCTGCCAACATCAAAAGCCCCATAATGCTGTCCCCAGAAGCGGACATGCCGTCGCGCCCAACTTCCGCGCGGGCGTCAAAGCCCTCCACGACTTCAACAAACTTTGCCGAAGCGCGCGCATGCAGGCCCTTTTCATTGATGATCTTCAGGTTTCGGCTCACTGTTTCAGTCATTTTTCCGGTCATTCCGTAATCGTCTGGCTGTCGATGTATTTGCGCCCTGCATCCATCGCAGCCCGAACCGCGTCTGCCACCGGCAAATGACGGCTTTTTGCCAATTTGATCAACATAGGCAGATTTGCCCCATAAAGTATCCGACGCCCTTCGGGCAAACAGGCCCGCATCGCAAGGTTTGAAGGCGATCCGCCAAACATGTCAGTCACCACGACCACACCTGTTCCTTGATCCACCGCATCTGCAGCCGCACAAATCTCTCCCTGCTTCTGAGAGCGGTCATGATCGGCCTCAATGGCAATCGGCATGATGCCTGGCTGTACGCCCACGACATGCTCAATGGCCGCCAGATACTCGCGCGCCAATCCCCCATGTGCAACGATAACGATGCCCAGCACCCGATGTCGTTCCTTATTCCCGCAGACCATGTGCCAAAGCGCTGTCGGATGGTCCTTTGCGCTCCAACTCTCGGTGCCTAATTGACACTTGCCACCCCGCTTCCGCAAGGGCCTTAGCCATATACTCCGTCACTGCGACCGAACGGTGCTGTCCACCCGAACATCCAAATCCCAATGCAAAATGCGCCTTACCCTCTGAGCGATAAGCGGGCAGCAGCATCAGCACCATTTCCGTCACCCGCTTGAGGAACTCTGGCGCCAAGGGATCGGCCATCACATGCGCCGCAACCGGCGCATCGCGCCCGTCAAAAGCACGTAGCGATGGCTCCCAATGCGGGTTCCGCATAAACCTCACGTCCAAAACCATATCCATGCCGCGCGGCAGTCCGCGCTTGAACGAGAATGAATTGAGCGTCACTGCAAGATTTCGCTGACCATCCGGCGCAAAAAGCCGCTCGATCTCGGCGCGCAAATCATGCGGACTCATTTCAGACGTATCGATCAAAATATCGGCACGCGCACGCACAGGCACCAAAAGATCCAGCTCTCTTGCGATCCCTTTGTCCGGGCTGTCGCCCGGTGCCAAAGGATGGCGCCGCCTTGTCTCTGAAAACCGCCGCAACAACACGTCGCGCGAACAATCCACATACAGCACTTCGGTTGAAACATCGGGATAGGTGCCCAAACCTTCGATGATATCAATCATCGTATTCGTCGAAAAATCCCGGTTGCGCGGATCAAACCCCAAAGCGAGCGGGCGCCCGGCTGGCGGCGAGGTCATCAACGTTGGAAACAAGGACAGCGGCAAGTTGTCGATGGCCTCGAAACCGAGATCCTCCAACACATTAAGCGTGGTTGAGCGACCCGCCCCGCTAGGCCCGGTCACCAAAACGATCCGGGGCAGCACAGTTTGGGTCAAGGACGATTCGGTCATAAGGTCAGGCTCTCCGTCCTGACCGAAGATATTGCAAAATCGCTGCGGGGAAATGCGCTTTTTCCACTTTATGCTGCAACGGCAGCAAAACTCCCGCTACGTCGCGCTGTCTTTGCGGTGGCAACCGCTCCGTTTCGCCCTGATCAAGATCAACCACCAAGACAACTTCGGCCACCTCTGCGGCCTCAGCGTTCAAAATTCCAACACCGCGCGCTTCGATTTGGCCCCGAATTGCGACCGGAGCACGCACGAACACGCGCCCCCCCTCAACAGTGATCTCACATTGATCATCCGACACCAGCCGTGCGCCCCACGCCATCAACTCCAGCGCCAAAGCCGACTTGCCAGCCCCCGACGCGCCAAAAATGAGCACCGCGCGCCCGGCAATTTCCACTGAACTGGCGTGATAGCGTTCCAACCCAGCCTTGCCTCAGAGTGGCAGACCGACGACGAACCGTGCCCCTAAAGGGTCCGACGCGGCATCCGCATCTGTTGGGCGAATATTCTCTGCCCAAATCACCCCGCCATGCGCCTCTACGATCTGCTTTGAAATCGAAAGGCCAAGCCCAGAGTTGTTGCCATATTGGCCAGCAGGACGTTCCGAATAGAACCGTTTGAAAATCTTGGCCAAAGCCTGCTCTGGAATGCCCGGTCCGGTATCTTCGACAACCACCAGCACTCGATTTTCACGCCGCCGCGCCCAAACCCGGATGGCATCGCCATCTTCGCAAAAGGAAATCGCGTTGCTGATGAGGTTTACAAAAACCTGTGCCAGCCGCGCCTCCAACCCATGCACCACAATCGGGTCTTTCGGCAGATCCGTAATGAAATCGATGCCGCGCTCGCGCCCTTGCTTGCCCAGATAATCGCCCAAATTCGTCAAGGTCTTGAGCAGGTCAAACGCTTCCTGCTCTTCTTTCACCAACTCACTGTCGAGCCGAGAGGCATTGGAAATATCCGACACCAACCGATCCAAACGCCGCACGTCATGCTCGATCACATCGAGCAGTTTCTCGCGTTGATCTTCGCGCTTAACCAGCCGCAGCGTGCCGACGGCAGACCGCAGCGAGGCCAGCGGATTCTTGATCTCATGCGCCACATCCGCAGCAAATTGTTCATTAGAATCAATACGGTCATAGAGCGCTGACACCATCCCGCGCAGCGCCCCCGAAAGCCGCCCAATCTCGTCGGGCCGCGCAGTCAAGTCCGGGATCCGAATGCGCCCCGAAGCCCCGCTGCCATCACGCCCCCCCAGTTCCGCCGCCTCCGCCAGATCAGAAATCGGGTTTGAAATTGTCGAAGCCAGCACAAGGCTGAGCCCGATCGACACCAAGGTCGCGATCAAAAACATCTGAAGCACGCGCTCGCGCTCCATCCGCACCACACGGTCAATCTCTCCCGTAGCGGAAGACACCGCAACCACCGCCACGGCCTTGTCGCCCTGCATGATTGGCGTGGCCACGGTGTTGATCGTCGCACCGCCCGTCACCTGCGCGGTTTGCAGTTGAGCACCAGAACTCAAGGCACGCGCAACCAATTCCCGCGCCTTTTCTTCAGGCGAAACCAACGCTGCGACCTGCGTGGCTGGCATGATCTTTGACAGACCCGACCAAATCGCCCCGAGAAAATCCAGAATAACTGTCCGAGGCTCTTCCTTTTGTTCGCTGACTGTGCGGCTGATCCCGCGTCCTTCACCCGCACCAATCAGCGCCTCAGCCGGATCAAACACGAAAACCGACGCGCCTTGGCGCAGGTCCAGCCCATCAAGCGTGGCCTGAACGTCAATTCCATCCCCGGCGACAAAAGACACAGGCGCGCCCAATGGCAACTGCGCCTCCAAGACATCCGCCACCAATTCAGCTTCGGCAACCATGCTATCGATGCGCTGAACCACATAGCTTTCACGCGAAGAGTTTAGAAACAGCACCCCCGCCACAAGGATGTTCAAGGCAATCAAGTTGAACGTGATGATCTTTCGCGTCAGCGGCGATCGGCGCAGGGAAAAAGAAGAGCGCCGCTGACGACGCTCTCGCAATTCCAGCCCAACGGTGCTGTCGGGGGCAACAAAGTCGTCACCCAACACAACATCTCCGTCGCCGTGTACCGATCGGTCACGCAAAGACATTCTTTCAACGAGCGCCATTACTCTTCGTTATACCGATAGCCGATACCATAAAGCGTTTCGATTGCCGAGAAATCCCCATCAACACTCCGCATTTTCTTGCGAAGCCGCTTGATGTGGCTATCGATCGTCCGGTCATCCACATAGACCTGATCGTCATAGGCAACATCCATCAACTGATCACGGCTTTTGACAAATCCGGGCCGCTGCGCCAACGCCTGCAGCAGCAAAAACTCGGTGACCGTCAGCGCCACATCCAGCCCTTTCCACGACACAGAGTGCCGCAGCGGGTCCATTCGCAATTCGCCGCGTTCAATCACCTTGGTCTCTTCGGTGTCGCCCACGATATCCCCGGCCACTGCGTCTTGCCGACGAAGCAGCGCACGAATGCGCTCCACAAGTAGCCGTTGCGAAAAGGGCTTCTTCACATAGTCATCCGCCCCCATACGAAGCCCAAGAACTTCGTCAATCTCATCATCCTTGGAGGTCAGAAAGATCACTGGCATCGATGTGCGCTGCCGCAACCGCTGAAGCAGGTCCATCCCGTCCATCCGCGGCATCTTGATATCCAGCACCGCCATATCAGGAAGCTTTTTGTTGAAAGCATCCAGCGCGGTTTGCCCGTCATTATAGGTCTCAACCTCAAAACCCTCGGCTTCCAGTGTCATTGCCACGGAAGTCAGAATGTTGCGGTCATCGTCAACCAAAGCGATTTTCGGCATGGTTGGTTCCTTATTCTGCTCAAATTGCCTGTTTTTTTTGATTATCAATATGCGCGCGTTTGGGGCGCGCGATCAATCCTAATCTGCGATTCGCAAGCCTTTAGAGGTATGTTTTACCGCCGATTTGCTAAAGACATGGCTAATTTGCCTCACATTGCGTTTCATTCACGTCACATCTCGTCTCACAACCTCGCTATTTCCGGCCTTGGTTGCGCTAACCTGTCACTGATGGCGCTAACGGCCAAAAACCTGACTGTTATTTCTCGAAACCCTCATGTTATGACGCGGCCAACGGGGCGGATGAAGCCGCATTCCGGACAATGGCGGCATCGCTTCGGGCCTCCCGAACCCGCCGTTAGACAGAAGTGCCGCAGCGCGGTTTGAGGAGCATTGCATATGACATCTGGACGGGTGAACCCCAATTTCCGGCTCGAGGACCAAGGCATCTCGGGACTGGGCCATGTCCATTACAACCTTCTAGAGCCGGCGCTGATAGAAGCCGCTCTGAAACGCGGCGAAGGCCACTTGGGCAATGGCGGTACCTTCCTGGCGACCACCGGCAAGTTCACCGGCCGCTCGCCCAAGGATAAACATGTCGTCAAAACCGCCAGCGTCGCCGACACGATCTGGTGGGATAACAATCGCGCCATGTCTCCCGAAGGCTTCGACGCGCTCCATGCCGACATGCTCGCCCATATGAAGGGCAAGGAATATTTCGTGCAAGATCTGGTTGGCGGCGCCGACCCGGCTTATGCGATCAATGTCCGCATGGTGACAGAACTTGCGTGGCATAACCTGTTCATCCGCCACCTCCTGCGCCGCCCCGAGGCGTCCGCGCTGGAAACCTTTATGGCGGATTTCACCGTTATCAATTGCCCTTCGTTCTTGGCAAACCCCGAGCGCCATGACTGCCGCACAGAAACCGTCATCGCGATGAACTTCGACAAGAAGCTCATTCTGATTGGCGGCACCGAATATGCTGGCGAGAATAAAAAATCCGTCTTTACCCTGCTCAACTACCTGCTGCCGGAAAAAGGCGTCATGCCGATGCACTGCTCGGCCAACCATGCTATCGGCAATCCCGTCGATGCGGCCGTCTTCTTTGGTCTCTCCGGTACCGGCAAAACCACCCTCTCGGCGGACCCATCGCGTACGCTCATCGGTGATGACGAGCACGGCTGGTCGGATCGCGGCACCTTTAACTTCGAAGGCGGCTGCTACGCCAAGACGATCAATCTCTCCGCCGAGGCAGAGCCTGAAATCTACGCCACCACCACCCGCTTTGGCACCGTGATCGAAAACATGGTCTACGATCCCGACACCCTGGAACTCGATTTCCAAGACTCGTCGCTGACCGAGAACATGCGCTGCGCTTACCCGCTCGACGCCATTTCGAACGCGTCGGACACTGCCCTTGGCGGACACCCCAAAAACATCATCCTGCTTACCTGTGATGCCTACGGTGTTCTTCCACCGATCTCGCGCCTCACTCCCGCACAGGCGATGTATCACTTCCTCTCTGGCTTCACGTCCAAAACACCGGGCACCGAGCGCGGTGTGGTAGAGCCAGAACCCACCTTCTCCACCTGCTTCGGTGCGCCCTTCATGCCCCGCCGCCCAGAGGTGTATGGGAAACTCCTGCAAGAAAAGATCGCCAAGTATGGGGCCACGTGCTGGCTGGTGAATACCGGCTGGACGGGCGGCGCATTCGGCATTGGCAAACGTATGCCCATCAAGGCCACCCGCGCGCTTCTGACAGCAGCCCTAGACGGCTCGCTCAATGACGCCACATTCCGCAAGGATGTGAACTTCGGCTTTGAGGTCCCGGTCGCCGTGTCCGGCGTTGACACAACCCTGCTCGACCCGCGCAAAACATGGGCCGATGCCGCAGCCTATGACGCGCAGGCCAAGAAACTGGTGGGCATGTTCTCGAAGAACTTCGAGAAATACGTGCCTTATATCGACGAAGACGTCAAAGCCGCCGCAATCGGCTGATCACAACCTGATCCCAAAATGAACGCCCCGGACGCTAAATCCGGGGCGTTTCGCGTTACGCGGCCGAGGCTTCGTCCAACGGCACATGCGCGATATAGCGCAGATCATCCATCGCCAACCAAACCAGATTCCCCACAATCGGCTGATTGCGATCTGCAACTTTCCAAGAAACTGCGAAGGGGTCGGAATGCATATAGCCGACCCGTTCGGCCAATCCGCGTCTTGCATTATGTCGCGCCATCAACCCCCACAAATAGTCAGGCTGCCAGTGCATGGTCGCCGAGAGGAACGCAAAGCGCGACAAGATGTCGACAATACCCCGCCCCCTGAACGAAGAATCTTCCTTGATCCAAAATTCCCCGTGATACAGCGCACGTCCGGTAATTCGGCGGGCACCCGGACCGGGATTATACGCAGAGTTCTCAAAATCGATGGGCAATCCCGCCGGCGGGTAATCTCGAAAATTTCTTCGAAGATGGTCCGCGAGAGTTTGCTCACCTAGGTCCAACAGCCGCAAAGCCTGAGTATGAACCAGCGTTCCTTTCAGATCACGCGCCGTAATCCAAAATGCTTTGTTGTTTCGCAAGGATTGAAAAAGATCAAAAGGAGCGCCCAATGGCTGCTCAGGTCGCTCGTTGCGAATGATTTCCGCGTATTCGGCCATATCTTCGCTCACTTGAACGGTCAGTTGGGCGCAATCCAACATTCTGAGCGTCCGGCACATTAATTGCGCTCCGTCATAAACATCTTGAATCGACATAGGCAGAACCTCCTGAGAAAGCCATACAGCCTCAGGATGAACATTTCGCGCGAGAGAGAGAGAGAGAGTCTCGCCTTTTGATTGTGTTCGATGCTTATATTTGCACTTTTTTCGCTATTAACTGTCCTCAAGGAGCTCCTTTGGCATGGCTTCAATCACCGACTGTTCCAGACCGTCGATATTCAGATCATAACTTCGGAGGCCAACCAACCCGAGCGCAAATGAATCATCGGCAAATCGGCATCCCATCAAAAGCCGCTTGAAGCTCATGGGCTCGACTGTGCCAGCCTCACCGCGCCGCGCGGCTGTATGCACATGATCATAGCGCAGACCATTTGTAGCCTCGACCTCGTCATAGGGGCGAGTTGCAATCCGGGCGAATGTACGCCCTCCCGGCAACTTACCCAAAGGCAACCCAACCGAACTACGCTCCCAGCGCCAGCCATACCATGTTGCGAAAGACGAATTTGGTCCAACCTCAGCACAAACCCACTCTTCCCCCACTCTACGGAAAATCACCATATTCTCGCGCAAACTGTTCATTTCTTCATGTTCAAGATCACCGCCCGAAGCGGCCCAAGCCCGAGCGGATCGCACCAACAGCGGCCCGCCCTTTTGCCAAAGATCTCCGAGTGACTGCTGTTGCAAAAGATATGGATGCGGCTCCCAGCGCCGGATCGAGTCCAGCCCGTTGATCCGCTCAATCATGCCCGCATACCAACCCTGAGATCGCGCCAGAATATACTCCGCTTCCGGCAGGGCCCGCCGCCCCGCCGCAGTCAAAGCATATTGACGGTCACGCAACTCAAACAGCGCATGCCCTCGCGACTCTTCCAATAACCGGATGTGCCGCCGCACCGTCTGCCGCGTGGTCTTTAGACGCTCCACCGCATGGGAAAGGTTCAACGTATCAGCCAAGACCACAAAGGAACGAAGCATCTCCATCATACCAGCAAACACGGGATCTGGAGGCATTAAGCCCAGTTCATCCACCGCGCCCGCGGGCGTTGGCTCGTCCCCCACCATTTGCTCTGATTGATCCCGCAAAATCGCCCTCTACATGGTCAGTTTGTAATACATGAATGGTTAATTCAATTACCCTCAAGACTACGCGGAAGGGTCCTGTGAAAGCAAATGATTTTGGCACTTATCTTTTTCGCTACGCCAAATTTGGCCGATGCATCTGCAACGTGATCCTCACAAAGCGACAAAAGCCCTACGCCCCCTTGCGAGATGGTTCATGAGTTAACCATCTATGGCAACTTCACGGTTCCAATCGTTAAACGCGTAACAAATTGAACGCTAGATCAGATCAGCCATTCTCTTTTGAGTTGTGCCGCAAGAGGGGAAGAAAATGTCGCATCCAGTAGATGTCCATGTTGGGAAAAAACTCAAGGAGTTCCGACTCTTGCGCGGAATGACCCAAACCGAGGTCGCCGAGGGTCTTGGCATTTCTTTCCAGCAAGTTCAGAAATACGAATTGGGTCGCAATCGCATCTCCGCGTCTAAACTCTTTGAAGTTTCACGCATTCTCGCCATCGAGCCTGCCGAGTTCTTCGCGGGCTTTGACCAAATAACCGCCTCCCCTCTTCCGCCCGTCGATGACGAAAGCGCCAAGATCGCCTCAATGGTGGCACGGATCAGCGACACCCGCGTGCGCGCTCAGATCCGTTCGTTTATCGACAGCCTCAGCACCACAGATCGCAAGGCAGGCTGATCACATCAGCCCGCGTCGCACCAAATTCAGTGCCACGATCAGCAAAACGAACAGCGTCGCTTTGCGAAAACTGCGCTGGTCAATCCGGTCATGCAACGCGGATCCGATTGCCACGCCGATCAGTGCTGGCACCACCAGCACCGCCGAAAACGGCAGCGTCTCTGCCCGCAATACGCCAGATACCAAGTGCGAGCCGACCAAAAGCACGGCCCCCGCCCCATAAATCACACCCTGCACCCGCATTTGCGCGTCCTTCGGTGTGTTCAGCGCTGTGAGATACATCACCGTCGGCGGCCCCCAAACTCCAGAAAACCCGCCCATAAACCCGGCAACGCCCCCCAAAATCGATTCGATCCACCCCTGCCCCCGCTTGGGCAGCTTTAGCGTCCAGCCTAAAAGCTGCAGCGCAGAAAAAAACGACACCGGCACGCCAATCATCAGCAGCAGCATTTCTTGCGGCAACACCCGCACCATCTGCGCCGAGATCAGTAACGCCAAACACCCGACCCCAAGGAAAAGCCGGAACTGCACCATCGCCTCCCACGCCGCCCGCCAGCCCTGCCGCAGGGCCTGCGCGACATTGGTGACCAAGGCGGGCAAGATCACCCCTGCCAAGCCCAATTCAGGGTCCATCACACTGGAAAATAACGAAACCATCACCATTGGCATGGCAAAACCGACGATCCCCTTCACCGTCCCCGCAAGGAGCGTGATGAGAACCGCAGCCGCAAAGACCGGCACAGGCGTCAGAGGGAACAGCGTTTCCATGCGCTCATGCATGGCACAGCCTCCCAGCCATCGCTAGCCCACTCCCCTGAAATTTCAACGCGCAACTTTCGAAATTGTCGCAGGCTTTTTCGGGTATTTTTGTTGCGCTGCAACTGCGAAGGCTCTAACTCCTTTCGCAGGATAAAAAAGGATGCTCGACATGGCCCATGATGGACAAGACATGCTGCGCGCCGATACGGCCCTGCTGACCGATCTGCTTTCCCTGACCGCGATCGTGGTCCCTGCAGTAGAAACCGTATTCGATGCGGCCCGTGCGCGGGTCAAAGACACCGTCAGCGAAGCTGGCCGCGTATCTGCCAAGAAAATGGACGCCCATCAGACCGCCACTCACGGCCTCGCATGGCTGGCCACCTATGTCGAATCGCTGCGCCAGATGCGCGCTTGGGCAGGTCGGCTGCACGACCAAGCCCGCTTCGGCGAAGTAGAAAAGCTGCTTTTGCAGATTTCCTTTGGGGAATATCTCGCTCAGATCAAGGGCGGTATCTTGATGAACCAAGGCGAAATCATCCGCCTGCGCGATCTTGGCCTGTCACCTAACGAAACCACGGCCCTCGATATCCCTGAAATCGAGACGCTGATCGCTTACGGCAATAGCCAGTCGGCCCGGATTCGCCTCGTCGAATTGATGCAAGAGCGCAATGCGGATGTCACCGTCGGCGCAAGCGGCCTCGACGAAGAATTGGAAATGATCCGCGATCAATTCCGCCGCTACTCGATCGAAAAAGTAGAGCCTTTCGCGCATGAATGGCACCTCAAAGACGAATTGATCCCGATGGAAATCATCGAGGACCTCGCTGAAATGGGCGTCTTTGGCCTCACCATTCCTGAAGAATTCGGTGGTCTTGGCCTCACCAAAGCCTCGATGGTCGTCGTATCCGAAGAACTTTCGCGCGGGTATATCGGCGTCGGCTCCTTGGGCACCCGCTCCGAGATCGCCGCCGAATTGATCCTTTGTGGCGGCACGCCCGAACAAAAAGAAAAATGGCTGCCCAAACTGGCGTCGGGTGAAATCCTTCCGACAGCCGTTTTCACCGAACCAAATACAGGCTCTGATCTGGGGTCGCTTCGCACGCGCGCCAAGAAAGACGGCGACACTTGGGTGGTGAATGGCAATAAAACGTGGATCACCCACGCAGCACGCACCCATGTGATGACGGTGCTGGCCCGCACCGTGCCCGACACCAATGACTACCGCGGCCTGTCGATGTTTCTTGCCGAGAAAACACCCGGCACAGACGAAACGCCCTTCGTCGACCCCGGTCTTTCAGGTGGCGAAATCGAAGTGCTCGGGTATCGCGGCATGAAAGAATACACCGTCAACTTTGACGACTTCAAAGTGAAGGACGAAAACCTCCTTGGTGGTGTCGAAGGTCAAGGCTTCAAGCAGTTGATGCAAACATTCGAATCTGCACGCATTCAAACAGCGGCGCGTGCCGTTGGCGTGGCCCAAGGCGCGCTCGACGTGGGCATGCAATACGCCAAGGACCGCAAGCAATTCGGCCGCTCTTTGATCGAATTTCCGCGCGTCGCCTCCAAATTGGCGATGATGGCGGTGGAAATCATGGTCGCGCGCCAGCTCACCTATTTCTCTGCATGGGAAAAAGACCACGAGCGCCGCTGCGATCTAGAAGCTGGCATGGCCAAGCTCCTTGGGGCGCGCGTCGCATGGGCAGCTGCCGACAATGCCTTGCAAATCCATGGCGGCAATGGCTTCGCGCTGGAATACAAGATTTCCCGCATCCTTTGCGACGCCCGCATCCTCAATATCTTTGAAGGTGCTGCCGAAATTCAGGCACAAGTGATCGCACGTCGCCTGCTCGACTGATCACATCACAGCCCCTTTCCAAGGCCGCGCGTCAAAGCGCGGCCTTTTTTTGCGTCCAAATATCCGTCCCAGAAACCAATCCGAGGCGCAGCCTGACCGCTTTGGCAAGTCTCGCCGCATCCTTGCAGCGCGCCACGCGTGCCCCCGGCTGCATTCGCCATTGCCTCACCGCCCCGCCCCTGCCAGCATTGCCTGATGGAGGATCCGATATGCGTTGGACACATAGGCCAGACGGCTCGAATTGGGGCGATTTTGGCCCCGATGATCAATTGGGGCGCCTAAACCTCATCACCCCTGAAAAGGTCCGACAAGGTGTCGCGGAAGTCCACGATGGCCGCAGCTTCTGCCTTTCGCTCCCACTGGATTATCCCGGCGGCGCCGGCCTCAATCCACGCCGTCATCCCCCCGTGCTGCGCCCGACAATGCGCGGCCAATCTGCCAATTTCAACGTCGCCGTGCCCGATGCGCCCGACGTGATCTGCGATGATCTCGCCCTCCTTCACCTGCAATACTCCACCCAATGGGACAGCTTCGCTCATGTTGGCCAACGCTTCGACGCCGATGGCGACGGTATTGCAGAACATGTTTTCTACAACGGTTGGCGCGGTGGCGAAGACGTTGTCGGCCCGACCAGCGTCGCCGATGCAGGCCCCGGCGTTACATCCACCTCGGCCGCCAAACGCTTGGGGATCGAAAATTTTGCCGTCCACGGGATCCAAGGCCGCGCCGTGCTTGTCGATCTCCTCGCACATTTCGGCCCCGCACGCCGCCTGATCACTGGCGCCGATCTGGCCCTTGTGCTGGCCGCCGATGGTGTGAGCGTCGAAGCTGGTGACATGCTGTGCCTCCACACGGGCTTCGCCCAAGCGCTTCTGGACGCCGCGAAAAATCCCTCCGACGACCTGCTGCACAACCAATATGCCGTTCTCGATGGTCGTTGCCCAGACCTGCAAGGTTTCTTGCGCGACAGCGGCGTCTCGGCCCTCATCGCCGACAACTACGCTGTCGAAGCCTACCCTGCCCGCCCCTGCGACACGGCGGGCCACGACTGCTCGATCTTGCCACTCCACGAACTCTGCCTTTTCAAACTGGGGATCCCCTTGGGCGAACTTTGGCACCTCACCCCGCTTGCCCAATACCTGCGCGGCCAGAACCGCTCCCGCTTTTTCCTCACCGCCCCGCCATTGCGGCTTCCCGGTGCCGTTGGCTCCCCCGTCACTCCCATCGCCACAGTCTGACCTCTTGCTTGACAATAAAGATATGTGGCAATGTCAACTAATCTCGGGCCACCCCCCGAAAAAGGAGTCCGCGCGTCATGACCAAACCCTGTATTATCTGCGTAGCCATCACCGGGTCTTTGCCGAAAAAAGCCGATAACCCTGCCGTTCCAATCTCCGTGGCCGAACAAGTCGAATCGAGCCATGAAGCCTTCGAAGCAGGCGCACGGATCGTGCACGCCCATGTGCGAAACGATGATGAAACCCCTTCTTCCGACCCCGAAAAATTTGCCCGCCTCAAAGAAGGCCTGGACAAGCATTGCCCAGGCATGATCATCCAGTTTTCCACCGGGGGGCGCTCGGGTGCAGGCCAAGCACGCGGTGCCATGCTGTCACTGCGCCCAGACATGGCGTCGCTCTCGGTGGGTTCAAACAACTTCCCCACCCGCGTCTACGAAAACCCGCCAGATCTCGTCGACTGGCTGGCCTCCGAGATGAAAACCTACGGCGTCAAACCCGAGATCGAGGCCTTCGATCTGTCGCATATCCACCAAGCCGCCAAAATGAATGCCGATGGCCGCATCCCCGGCAACATGTATGTGCAATTCGTCATGGGCGTCAAAAATGCCATGCCCGTTGATCGCCCCACCTTTGATTTCTACATCGAAACCGTCAAGCGCCTGATGCCTTCCGCCGAATGGTGCGCTGCGGGCATTGGTCCGGGTCAGATCGTGCTCAACGAATGGTGTGTCGCCTCTGGTGGCCATGCACGCACCGGGCTGGAAGATAACGTGCGGATTGACAAGCACACCCTCGCCCCCTCCAACGCGGCGCTTGTGAAACGCATCACCGATCTTTGCGAAAAATACGAACGCCCCGTGGCCACCGTCACCGAGGCGCGCGCCATGCTTGGCCTCAAACCCGTCTGATCCCTCTATGCGCGCCCCGGGTTATGCCCGGGGCCGCCTGCGCTCATCGGATGATGACCGCGCGAAAATCATTTACATTCGTCCCCGTAGGGCCCGGTGCAAAAATTGCGCCGACTGCGTCAAATGCGCCCCACGCATCATGCTTGGCCAATGCGGCTCCCGGATCGACCCCCGCCGCCCGCATCGCACGCGCGGTCTCGCCCGTAGCAAACGCACCCGCATTCGGCTCGGTCCCGTCAATCCCATCCGTATCTGCCGCCAATGCAGCCACCCCGGCCAGCCCATCGATAGCGCGTGCGAAACTCAACAAGAATTCAGTATTCCGCCCACCACGCCCGCCGCCATCGGCCCGAAGCGTCACCGTCGTCTCGCCCCCAGACAACAAAACCACAGGCGCCACAAAGGGCCGCGACCGCGTCACAACTTCACGCGCAAGGGCCGCATGCACCAAGCCAACGTCGCGCGCCTCTCCCTCCATCGCATCCGACAAGATCGCCGCCTTCACGCCCGCCGCGCCCGCCACATCTGCCGCTGCCTCAAGCGACCGCGCAGCAGAGGCCACCACTTGAACCACATGTCCATCAAATCGTGGATCATCAGGCAAAGGCGGCTCCGGCGATGTCGCCAACCATGTGGCCACGGACGGGGGCAAAACCACACCATAGGCCGACGCCAGCCCTAGGGCTTCGGCCTTGCCCATCGCATCCGGCACCGTTGGTCCAGAGGCCACTTGCGCCGGGTCGTCTCCCGGTACATCCGAAACGATCAGTGAAACCACCTGCGCCGGATAGGCCGCCAATGCCAGACGCCCCCCCTTGATCCGGCTTACTTGCTTGCGGATCGCATTCATCACCCCAATCGGTGCACCCGACGCCAAGAGCGCCTTGTTCAACGCCACCTCATCGTCAAAACTCAGGCCTTCTGCAGGCGCAGGCAACAAAGCCGATCCGCCTCCACAAACCAGCGCCACAACCAAATCCTCTGCCGTCAAACCCTCCAAGGCCGCAAACAGCGCCGCGGACGCATCCAGCCCTGCGGCATCCGGTACCGGATGAGCGGCTTCCATCACGCGGATGTATTGCGTCTCACAGGCATAGCCGTAGCGCGTGACAATAACCCCTTCGCAGGGTCCCCACAGCCGCTCAAACGCCGCCGCCATCTGAGCGGCCCCTTTCCCTGCGCCAATCACCACTGTGCGCCCCTTGGGCCGCTGAGGCAAATGCGCGGCCAATGCGCGCTCCGGATCAGCAGCCGCGACCGCCGCCTCAAACATCTTCACCAAAAGCTCTTGATCGCGCGCGTCCATTTTTTGCCCTTCAAACGAAAGAGGGGGCCGAAGCCCCCTCGGTCGTGCCAATGTTAGCCGCGCCCTTTCCAAGGCACCAGCCAGCGTTCCGCCATCCGAAACAGAATATCGATGCCATAGCCGATCAAGCCAATAAGGATGATCCCCATGATGACAATATCCGTCAGCTGAAACCGCGAGGCCACCATGATCATCATCCCGGCCCCCTTCTCTGCCGCGACGAGTTCCGCCGCCACAACTGTGCCCCAGCAAACGCCCATCGCCACCCGTGCTCCGGTAAAGATATCGGGCAGCGAATTCGGAATGATCACATGCCGCAGCACCTGCCACTTCGACGCGCCCAACGAATAGGCAGCATGGACCTTTGAAATCCGCACCCCCGAAACACCAGATCGTGCGGCAATCACCATGATCCACAGCGCTGCAAGGAACAGCAGAATGATCTTTCCGCTTTCTCCAATCCCGGCCCAAATAATCACCAAGGGGATCAGCGCCAAAGGCGGAACAGGGCGCATGAATTCCACAATCGGATCAAACCAACCCCGGAACCAGTCCGACAGACCCATCGCATAGCCCAAAGGAATCCCTACCAAAGACCCAAGTACAAAGCCCAGAACCACCCGGTAAAGCGACCACCCCAGATGCTGCCACAATGTGAAGTTCTGATAGCCCTCGCGCGCGATCTCTCCCACACGCGCCAAAACAGCTTCGGGCGGCGGCAGCCAGATGGCCTCCATCTGCATGCCCTTTTGCGGGGCGAAATTCAGGGTGCCTTTTTCGGTTACCGTCACCGTGCCGTTTGCCACATCCACCTTGACACCCGGCGCAACGGGTTGACCTTCGATTGCCACCACCTTTGCGCCGTCTTTGCGCTTGAGGTCGTCATTACCGTCCCAGATCAATAACTTAGAGCGCATCGCCCCTACCGAGAGCACGTCATCCTTGGCAAATCCTTCGCCCGGCTCCACTCCACGGTCTTCCACCGTATCGCCCACCTTGAAAACCCGCACTTTGACTTGCGCCTCATCGCGCGCGCCGGTTCCATCTTCGACAGTATAGGTAAATTCCGTATCGCCCAAAAATGGGCCGGGCATATGGACCGGCAACCATTTTGAGCCGGTAAATGCTCCCCAGATCACGAAAATGGTCAAGATCGACACGACACTTGCCACCCGATCCGGCCGCACCGCGCTCTCATCACCAAACGTCACAGTCTTGAGCGAGGTGAAGTCATGCTTCTCGAACATCTTCTTCAGGCCCACCCGGACGATGAAGAAGGAGGTCACAAAGATGAAAACATAAGCTGCAAAAGGGATCATGCGTCAGCTCCTTCTGTGCGGCCCATGATCTCTTCTTCCATGTCCCAAATCATGCCCAGAATCTCTTCCCGGCGCTCCCCAAACTCCGCTTCCTTCTTGACGCTCCGCAAATCGCGGCTCACGCCCATATCGGCAAAGGGCAAACGATATTCCTTATGTATCCGCCCCGGACGCGGTGCCATCACAATCAACCGCTCCCCCAGCAACAGCGCTTCTTCGACAGAGTGGGTGATCAAGATGATCGTCTTGCCCGTCTCTTTCCACAGCTTGAGCACCAGCCCCTGCATCTTCTCGCGGGTCAACGCGTCCAGCGCCCCCAGCGGTTCATCCATCAAGATCACATCCGGATCATTGGCCAGACACCGCGCCAAGGCCACGCGCTGCTGCATCCCACCAGACAGCTCATAAACCGCCTTTTCCTTGAAATCGCGCAGGCCCACGACATTGAGCAGGTGATCCACCGTGCCCTTCCATTCCGCCTCTCGTTGTCCCTTCATCCGTGGCCCAAAGCTCACGTTGTCGCGCACGCTCATCCATTCAAAAAGCGCGCCTTGCTGAAACACCATCCCACGTTCCCGTGCTGGCCCAATCACCCGCTGTCCATTCAGCCGGATCTGCCCCTCGGTCGGCGCCAAAAAACCCGCCACGATGTTCAGCAACGTCGTCTTGCCACAGCCCGATGGCCCCAGCACACTCAGCAATTCTCCCGACTTCAACGTCAGGCTCACGTCCTTCAATGCTTGAACTGACGCACCATTCGGCAGGTCAAACCGCATCGACAAACGATCTATCTCAAGGAAAGCCATACCCGCCCCTTACCAGAGGCACTCCGGCCCCCTTTTCGTGCTCTTCAGAAATGATCGATAGCGGGAGGGCCCAAACAATCAGGCCCCCCGCATCTGCATTACATTCCGCTAGACGCTTTCAGCGGGCCGAGGTTCACAGCCGCATCATAGCTGTCCAGCTTGGACGGGATCGATCCCGCATCCACAAACACCTGTGCCACACCCTGCATGAACGCTTGCGCCCCGCCACCAAGCCACTTGGCACCCAGCTGATCTTCCACCGACGGGAAGATGAAGGTCGCCATCGTATCGGCAGTGCCTTGCTCATCCATGCCTGCGTCTTTTGCAATGACCGGGATCATCGCCTTGGCGGCGTCACCACCGGCATTCCATGTTGCGTTGGCATCTGCTGTCACCTTGAGGAACTTGGCCAACAGATCGGGGTTCTCCGCCGCAAAGCCCGCAGGCGCCGTCGTCACGTCAAACACCAAAATGCCAAGCTCTTCTTTCTCTGCACCCGTCAGCAGCACATTGCCATGCTCCTTGGCACGACGCAGCGAACCGCCCCAACCGCAGAACATATCAACCGCACCCTGTGCAATCGCAGCAGCCCCTTCAGGCGGGGCCATGTTCACAACTTCCATCGCGCCCACGTCCACACCAAAATGCGACATCTGCTTGAGGAAACCGTAATGCGCGGCTGTGCCCAACGGCACGGCAACCTTCTTGCCCGCCAATTCGGCAGCATTGTCCTTGGTGATCTCAAGACCAGACGCAACAACGCAGTTGTCGTTATCCGAGTAAGACACCGCCACATCGACGATCTGCAAATCCTGACCAGCCGACGTCGCCACCACGAACGGCGGCACGCCTTGGCTTACCGAAAGGTGCACATCGCCCGACGCCATTGCAGCCGACATTGCGGTGCCTGTGTCGAACGCACGCCAGTTCACCTTGACGCCCATCTCTGCGTCATAAGTGCCCGCTACTTTTGCTGCTTGGAAAGGCATCGGCCACTCGAGGAAATAGCCAACCGTGATTTCGTCCATTGCCATGGCCGAAGTGCCCGCAAGCATCGCGGTGCTCGCGACCGCCGACATCAATTTTGTACGAATGTTCATCTGTCGTCTCCCTGTTGACGCAGAGCCCGCGCCTCTTTGCCGGGTCGCGGTGCTCACGTTGCGTAACGACGGGCAGCCCGATGCCACCCAGTCCTTCCTATTCGGACGGGAAATCGTGATTCCCTTCAATGTTTTTCTGCCTTCATGCCTGCGATATTCCCTAGCCCAGCCACTCTTTTCAGCATCACTAAAAGAAACTTTCGGCTTTCCCAGAAGGGCTTAGCCTTTCATCCCACGGTTTTCACCACCTCAAGCGCCACCGTCTGGCCCTATAAGCATAGAGCGGCTGGCCCTATTTTCTCACAGCTTTCGGCATGAGATAGTTTCCAGACATCCCCGTTCCCGAGCGGGGCTTTCCCGCATGCCTCGCGGCACCCTAAACTTGGAGCACCCCATGATGGACGGAAAATTCGACAATGACATCCAAGCCGTCGTGGACGCAGACCGCGCCCACGTCTGGCACCACCTCTCACAGCACAAGCCCTATGAAACGGTTGATCCCCGCATCATCGTCGAAGGCAAAGGCATGCGTGTCTGGGACCAGAAAGGCAAAGAACATCTCGATGCCGTCTCCGGTGGCGTCTGGACGGTCAACGTGGGCTATGGCCGCGAAAGCATCGCCAATGCCGTGCGAGATCAGCTGCTGAAACTGTGCTACTTCGCAGGCTCCGCAGGCTCGATCCCCGGCGCTATTTTCTCCGAAAAACTAATCGAGAAAATGCCCGGCCTGTCGCGCGTCTATTACACAAACTCCGGATCGGAGGCCAATGAGAAGGCCTTCAAGATGATCCGCCAAATTGCCCACAAACGCTATGGCGGCAAAAAGCACAAAGTTCTGTACCGTGAGCGCGACTATCACGGCACCACCATCGGCTGCCTCTCGGCTGGCGGTCAGGATGAGCGCAACGCGCAGTATGGGCCGTTCACGCCCGGCTTCGTGCGCGTTCCCCATTGCCTCGAATACCGCGCCTTCCAACAACCGGGCGCCGATTTGGACAACTACGGCGAATGGGCGGCCAATCAGATCGAGCAAGTGATCCTCGCCGAAGGCCCCGACACCGTCGGCGGCCTCTGCCTTGAGCCCGTTACCGCAGGCGGCGGCGTGATTGTGCCCCCCAAAGGCTATTGGGACCGGGTGCAGGAAATCTGCAAGAAATATGACATCTTGTTGCATATCGACGAAGTCGTCTGCGGCGTCGGCCGCACCGGCACATGGTTTGGTTACCAGCATTACGGCATCAAGCCCGACATGGTGACCATGGCCAAAGGCGTGGCGTCTGGCTATGCGGCCATCGCCTGCCTCGTGACCACGGAAGAGGTGTTCAACATGTTCAAGGACGACGCGTCGGACCCAATGAACTACTTCCGCGACATCTCCACCTTCGGCGGCTGCACCGCAGGCCCCGCAGCAGCCATCGAAAATATGCGGATCATCGAAGATGAAAATCTCTTGGGCAATTGCACCGCAATGGGCGATTATATGCTCGATCAGCTGAACGCGCTGTCGGACAAGCACAAGGTAATCGGCCAAGCCCGCGGCAAGGGCCTGTTCCTTGGTGCGGAATTGGTCAAAGATCGCGACACGCGCGAAGCCATGGACGAAAGCCGGGTGCAAGCCGTGGTCAAAGACTGCATGGAGCAAGGCGTGATCATCGGCGCGACCAACCGCTCGCTGCCCGGTCTCAACAACACGCTGTGCTTCTCGCCCGCGCTGATCGCCACAAAAGATGACATCAACCAAATCATCTCTGCCGTGGACGGCGCATTGACCCGCGTGTTTGGCTGAACCAAGCAAAGCGCTTGCATGGGGGGCGGTGTGCGCCCCCCATGCCCTCTCTCCCGGCTCAAAGTCTGTTTCCGCAGCGCACAGGCGCCGCAACAAAACCGACCCGCTGGTTGGGATTGCGTCATGACGCAAACCAGACGCCACCCATACGCAAATCATACGTTCCAAAATCCGAAATTTGCCCCCCTTGGCGGGCTCGATGCTTCGGGGTAGGCAAGAGAAATGATGCGGTTTGGTTTTCCAATTGCGGCGAAGGGTCAAGTGATTGGCCTCTTGGGAGGGTCGTTTGATCCGGCCCATGACGGCCATGTCCTCATCACCCAAGAAGCCATAAAGCGGTTTGGTCTGGATCGGGTTTGGTGGCTGGTCTCTCCCGGTAACCCCTTGAAAGAAAAGGGCCCAGCAGCCCTTGAGCAACGAATGGAGCGGGCACATCAGGTGATGCGCGACCCGCGCGTTGTGGTCACGGATATCGAGTCGCGCCTTGGCACGCGCTATACAGCCGCCAGTTTGCACGCGTTGCGGCGGCACTATCCAGGGGTCCGGTTTATCTGGCTTATGGGTGCGGATAATCTCGTGCAGTTCGATAAATGGCACGACTGGCAATCAATCGCACAGTCCACCCCCCTCGCCATCCTCGCCCGCCCCGGCCAGCGCCTCCCCGCGCGGCTCTCCCGTTCATCACGCATCCTCATGAAATCATTTGTAAAACACAAATGTGCCCTGAGGAAAACCAAGGCGCCAGCTTGGTGTTTTGCCGATATTCCCATGTCCAAGAGCTCGTCCTCACAGCTCCGGAAGGCCGGGAAATGGCCCGTTTGATCGCCCAAAAGCAGAAGTGATTTCGCCCCTCTTGCCCTTTCCGTGCAGAAGGCTCTAGGCTGAAAATCATGATCAAGCCCTTGTCGCGTCGCCATTTCTTGAGTTCTGCCGCCATGTTTCTGGCCGCGCCCGCATGTGCCAATGCGCCAGCTCAATCGCTCCGCCCAGTGGATCGCGGCTCACGGCCCACAGCCCAGCCGCCCCGCGCCACCAAAACGGCAGAGCAATTGGTGCAATCGTCTGGCCTGACCGGGCGAACAGCCTATGCTGTCGCTGATCCGGCCTCTGGTCAAATTCTTGAAATTAAAGATGAAATTGGAGGATTGCCTCCAGCCTCGGTCATGAAATCCATCACTGCGGCATATGCTTTGGCGCGGCTTGGTCCGGCACATCGGTTTGAAACACATATCATCGCGCGCGGCACGCTTGAAGGCGACACGCTCAAAGGTGACCTTATTCTCGCAGGGGGCGGTGATCCCACACTCGACACTGATGCGTTGGCGGATATGGTCCGCCGCCTAAAAGAAACAGGTCTGCGACACGTCAGCGGGGGTTTTTTTGTATGGGGAGGGGCGTTGCCCTTCATCACGGAAATTGACCGCAATCAACCCGACCACGTCGGCTACAACCCCGCGATTTGTGGACTCGCGCTTAATTTTAACCGCGTCCATTTCGAATGGAAGAAGCAAGGAAATCAATGGGCTACCTCAATGGACGCCCGGTCTGACACCTTAAGGCCAGAAGTGCGGATCGCGCGGATGGCCATCGTAAGCCGCAGTTTGCCTGTGTATACCTATAAGGACTCCAGTGGTATCGACAGTTGGACAGTTTCGCGCGAAGCCTTGGGACAGGGCGGGTCTCGCTGGTTGCCGGTCCGGGCGCCCGACCTCTACGCGGGCGAGGTCCTCCGTGTTCTCGCGCGCGCCCAAGGGATCACTCTCGAAAAAGAACAACGCGCAACGACCGCCCCATCGGGCCCCGTATTGGTTCGTCGGGCTTCCGAACCATTGACGGAAATCCTCCGCGACATGCTGAAACACTCAACCAATCTGACCGCTGAAATGGTTGGTTTAGCCGCGACCAAAGCATCTGGCACCGCAGTCACTTCAATCGCCGCCTCAGCGGCGGGCATGCAGGCATGGGCAGAGCAGCAGCTTGGCATGCGAAATCCGAAGTTTGTCGATCATTCCGGCCTAGGCGATGCCTCGCACATCACAACATCAGGGATGGTCTCTGCCATGATCGCCGCCGAGCGATTGGGGCTCACAGCTTTATTGAAGGACATCCCTCTCCGAGACGAGCGCGGTAAGGTGAACAAGGCCCATCCACTGCAAGTTATTGCAAAGACCGGGACATTGAACTTCACCTCAACATTGTCTGGCTTTGCCACGACAGCGCAAGGCAAGCGTCTGGTGTTTGCGATCTTTTCCATAGACGCCGCCGCCCGGCGCAAAATCAAGACCGAAGAGCGCGAAAACCCGCCCGGCGCGGCAGCTTGGAACAAGAAAGCAAAGCGCCTTCAACAAGCGCTTTTGGAACATTGGGCTGTGGCGTATTCGGCCTAGCGCTGGATCACCACCTTTAGATTTTGCGTGCCCACCCGACGCGTAAGGTCAAACAGCACCGCCGCATGATCGGGATGAAGGCGAACGCATCAGGCACTTGCAGGCCGGCCCAAACGGCTGATCTGATGGGTGCCATGGATCGCGTAATTACCGCGGAAAAAAATCGCATAGGGCATTGGCGCATTATTATAGAGACTGGACCGATGGTGACGCGACAGCGCCTGCCCGCGAAACGTGCCCACTGGTGTGATCTTGCCTTTCCTCGCCGTGGACACAGGCCAGCTATAGGCAGGAGCACCATCTAGATAGACAGTCATGGTTTGTGTTGAAATATCGACCTTCGCAACAAGCGGCGCGGCAATAGAAAGAGCGGGCAACAGGCAAAGCACCAAGAGCCCAATCACCAAAAAATACAGACGTGGCATCTGATTTTCTCCAAAAAATCTTGTTTCTAATGTCAGAAAGTCTGGAACAGATCACCTGCGCCTCAAAGTCCGGAATCCCTCACTCAAGAAGCCGCCACATCACGATTTATGTCAGCAATATTGACTTTAATTTCCAAACGATGTGACCTGTCTCATCTCTTGGAGGAGGCCCCATGTCGCTCAAGACTCTTTTTGCTTCACGCGCAGGCCGCATGAAGGCTTCGGAAATTCGTGAACTCCTTAAGCTGCTGAACAGACCTGGAATTCTTTCTTTCGCCGGTGGTATTCCCGATCCTGCTCTTTTCCCAGCCGAGGCATTTCGAGCCGCGACTGCGCGGGCCTTGGCCGACGACGCCGTAGGGCAATCGCTGCAATACTCGACCTCTGAGGGAAATCCGCGGCTGCGCGCATGGATCGCCTCTTACATGACCAAAATAGGCGCGCCGTGTTCCGAGGAAAATATCCTGATCACCTCGGGCTCGCAGCAAGCGCTCGATTATCTGGGAAAGCTCTTCTTGTCGCCAAATGATACCGCGCTTGTCGGCTGGCCCACTTATCTGGGCGCACTTGGCGCGTTCAACGCCTATGAACCGCACTACGATCGGCTCGATCCGTCGGACAACCGAAGCCCTGCAACCTTGGCAGAGGCGGCAACTGCAGCAGGTGGACGGTTGAAATTTTCCTATGTGACCCCGGATTTTTCCAACCCCACCGGCATGACCCTCACAAAAGCGCAGCGAGAGGCCCTGATCGACCAAGCTGACGCACTCGATATCGCCATTCTAGAAGATAGCGCCTACTACGCATTGCGGTTTGATGGAGACGACGTGCTCCCCATTCTCGCGTTAGAGATAGCACGCAAAGGGTCCATCGAAGCGTGCCGGACCGTCTATTGCGGCAGCTTCTCTAAAACGCTCGCTCCGGGTCTGCGTGTGGGTTGGGTCTGTGCCGCACAGCCAGTCATTTCGCAACTCGTCTTGATCAAGCAAGCGGGAGACCTGCACAGCGCCACCCTCAATCAAGCCGTTGTCGCCGAAATTGCCGAGACCAGCCTAGACACGCATTTACCCAAACTCCGCGCCCATTATGCAAAACGCCGTGATACCATGCTGGACGCTTTGCAACGCTACATGCCCCCCGGAGTAAGCTGGACCAAACCAGAAGGCGGTATGTTTGTTTGGATGACCTTGCCAAAGGGCCATGACGGCGCGGACTTGCTCGCAACCGCACTGGAGACCCAGAATATTGCCTTTGTCCCGGGTTCCGCTTTCTTCCCCGATGGCAGCGGGAGAAATACGCTTCGGCTAAACTTCTCTTCACCAAATGAAACACAAATCGAAGAGGGCATGCGGCGGCTGGGGCTCTTGCTCACCGCCTGACGACTGTTTTCCAAATAAACACCGCCGCCCTCTTTGAGGACGGCGGTGGTAAATTTTTTGCTGACCTAGCTTACACGCTCATGCAGATATATTTCATCTCTAGGAAGTCTTCGATGCCGTGATGGCTGCCTTCACGGCCAAGGCCGGATTGTTTGACGCCGCCAAACGGCGCGACTTCCGTCGAGATAATCCCGGTATTGACGCCTACAATGCCATATTCAAGCGCTTCCGCGACCTTGTAGACCCGGCTCAGATCCTTGGCGTAAAAGTAAGAGGCCAAGCCAAATATCGTGTCATTGGCCAGTTCAATCACCTCATCGACACTTTCGAATTTGAACAATGGCGCGAGCGGTCCGAAGGTCTCTTCCGTCGAAAACGCCATTTCGCGCGTCGCACCTGTCACGATTGTCGGGGCCAAGAAGTTGCCCGGCCCCTGATGCGGCGTGCCGCCCAGAATAACCTTTGCGCCCTTCGCAACAGCATCGGCAACATGCTCTTGCACCTTCACAATCGCATCAGCGTTGATCAGAGGGCCAAGCAACGTGCCTTCCGCCAAACCATCCCCGACCTTCATCGCGCCTACCCGCTTTGCAAGCTTTTCAGCGAAGAGATCATAGACCCCGGCTTGGACATAGATCCGGTTTGCACAGACGCATGTCTGCCCGTTATTGCGGAACTTGCACATGATCGCGCCTTCGACCGCCGCATCCAGATCGGCATCATCAAACACGATAAATGGTGCATTGCCGCCCAATTCCATCGAGCATTTCATCACCTGCTCGGCCGCTTGCCGCAACAGAATACGGCCGACTTCGGTCGAGCCCGTGAAGGTCAACTTGCGAACCTTTGGGTTCTCGCAGAATTCCTTGCCGATCTCAGACGAGCGAGACGACGTGACAATATTGAAGACACCAGCCGGAATGCCGGCACGCTCCGCCAAGACGCCCATCACCAAGGCGGATAGCGGCGTTTCTGCCGCAGGACGTCCAACGAAGGAACAGCCCGCAGCAAGGGCAGGCGCTGCTTTGCGCGTGATCATCGCGTTCGGGAAATTCCACGGCGTAATCGACGCAGCAACTCCAATCGGCTGCTTGATTACCGTGATCCGCTTGTCGCGCTGATGGCCCGGAATCGTCTCGCCATAAATTCGTTTCGCCTCTTCTGCGAAGAACTCGATAAAGGAGGCGCCGTAAACAATCTCTCCCTTGGCTTCTGCCAAAGGCTTGCCTTGCTCTGCCGTCAGGATCGTGGCCAGATCATCGGCATGCGCCATCATTAGATCGTACCATTTGCGAAGCACATTTGCGCGCTCCTTGCCCGTCCATTGGGCCCACTCCTTTTGGGCCTTATAGGCCGCGTCGATCACAGTGCCCACCTGAGCACGTGTGAGATCCGCAACCTCGGCAATCACATCTCCACGTGCAGGGTTCGTCACGGCGAAGGTCTTCTGTGCCTCCCCCGCAATCCATTGGCCGTTGCCATATGACAGCGTTGCCAGAAGACTCGGGTCTTTGAGCAGCGATTTCAGATCTGTTTTCATGTCCAACACGGCGATTTCTCCCAATTCTTGACTCTTGGCACTCTAGTCAAGGCAAAGCACCTCGGGATAGCCTTGTCTAGAGCCGCGAGGAAGCAAAACATGATGCCAGATACAAGTCTTGATAACGCCTATGCAAACGCGGCTTATATTCCGGGCGGTATGGACTACCCGGCAAAATGGCAGGCCAAAGCCGCTGCGTATCGCGAAGGCATGCTCGAGCAGGGTCTGGCGGATTTGAATATCACCTACGGCCCGTCCGCACGTCAGCAGTTTGATCTCTTTTTGCCCAACCACAGCCCTAAGGGCTTGGTGGTCATCGTGCATGGTGGTTATTGGCTACGGTTCAACCGCTCCGACTTCTCACACCTTGCTTCCGGCGCAACGGCGCGCAGTTGGGCCGTGGCAATGCCGTCCTATGATCTTTGCCCGACAGTTCGCATAGCCGACATCACCCAGCAAGTGGCCAGTGCCATTACAACTGCGTCACAAATGGTGTCTGGCCCCATAGCGCTTGCTGGTCATTCCGCAGGCGGTCATCTCGTGGCCCGCATGCTGGAACCAGCGCTTCTTGCATCGTCCGTCGCAGCCCGTCTGACCCATGTCTTGCCCATTTCCCCGGTAACGGACCTGCGCCCGCTCTTGCGAACCTCGATGAACGAAGACTTTAAATTGGATGATACCAGTGCCGCGGCAGAAAGCCCCGTCTTGATGCAAACGCGCCTTCCCGTACCCGTCACGCTCTGGGTCGGCGCAGAAGAGCGTCCCGCCTTTCTTGATCAGTCTCGCTGGCTTGCAGAGGCTTGGGGAGTGCCCGAAGTTATCGCACCGGGACGCCACCATTTTGATGTGATCGAGCCTTTGGAAGACCCGGAAAGCGCAATGCTCTCACGACTTTTGGGGTAGCTTTAGCCCCTATCAGCCGTAGCTTCGGGTATCTTCGATCACTTTTCCATCGTTCGGCAGACTACCCGGAGCGACCACTTCGATATTGCCCTTCAGCTTCAACACATCCGCAACTGATTTTGCATATCGCGCTGCATCTCCACTTGCGGCCTCGATCTTCACTGTCATCGTGTCCATCTCGCCATCGCGGCCTGCGATCACCCGTGCGCGCAGGATTTCCGCATGCTTGGCAACCAGTTGCGCGACCTGTTCAGGACGCACGAACATACCCTTGATCTTTGTGGTCTGATCAGCGCGGCCCATCCAGCCTTTGATGCGGATGTTCGTGCGCCCGCAGGGGCTTTCCCCCGCCATCACAGCGGAGAGATCGCCTGTGGCAAAGCGGATCAACGGATAGTCCGGGTTCAATGTGGTCACCACCACTTCTCCGACTTGGCCCGGCGCCACCGGATCACCTGTTCCCGGCGTCACGATCTCGACGATTACGTGCTCGTCGACAATCATCCCCTCCATCGCACCCGATTCATACGCAATGTTGCCCAAATCGGCCGTTGCATAGCACTGAAGACAGGTAATTCCCCGATCCGCATAATACTGCCGCAGCGAAGGAAAGAGTGCGCCGCCCCCAACTGCTGCCTTCGTGATCCCCAATTTGATGCCCATTTCGTCGGCTTTATCGAGGATCACTTTCAGGTAATCAGGGGTCCCCGCATAGGCCGTCACCCCCACATCTCGAGCCGCTGCCACTTGCAGCTCTGTCTGCCCTGTGCCCGCAGGCAACACAGCCGCCCCAACAGCGCGCGCGCCGCTTTCGAAAATCATCCCGGCGGGCGTCAAATGATAGCCAAAGCAGTTCTGCACGATATCGCCATGGCCCACTCCAGCGGCCTTGAGAAACCGCCCCATGCGCCACCAATCATGCTCACTGCCCCCCGGCTCATAGATCGGTCCGGGGCTTTGAAAGATATGAGAAAAACCCGAAGGCACACGCGTTGTCAGCCCGCCAAAAGGCGCACCGCTCTTTTGAGCATCCCCAAGATCGGATTTCCGCAACACCGGGAGTTGCGCCAAGTCTTCAACTCGGGTGATCTTGCGCGCATCAAACTTATCCAACCGTCCGCCATAGCCCGACAAACCCTGTGCCTGCGCGATCTGCCGGGGCAACTCAATCGCAAGCCATTGCGCGCGCTCGGCCGCACTGCGCGTTTCCAGAGTGTCAAAATGGCGGCCCATGGCTCACACCTCCTGTTTGCGCGCGAGAACTCCTCCCGGCACTGGCTTCTGTCAGGCCCTTAAGGGCAGTTAATAATCTATCAGCTCAGCCAACGCTTGCGGCGTCGATAGCTTCGGACATCGCGGAAACTCTTGCGGCCTTCGTCGGACATACCGAGATAGAACTCTTTCACATCCGGATTTTCCCGCAACTCTTTCGCAGGACCATCCATCACCACACGACCAGACTCCAAGATGTAGCCGTAATGGGCAAAGCGCAGCGCCACGTTGGTGTTTTGCTCCGCCAGAAGGAAGGTCGCACCCTCTTTCTCATTAAGTGTTTTGACGATGTTAAAAATCTCTTCCACCAACTGCGGTGCAAGCCCCATCGACGGCTCATCAAGCAAGATCGTTTCGGGTCGCGACATGATCGCACGACCGATCGCAACCATTTGCTGCTCGCCACCAGACGTATAACCCGCTTGGCTGCGACGACGCTCTTTCAGACGGGGGAAGTAGGTATAAACCATTTCCAAATCCGCCTCGACCGCGCCCCGCCCATCGGTGCGCGTATAGGCACCCGTCAGCAGGTTTTCTTCGACAGTGAGGTGCTCAAAACAATGGCGGCCTTCCATCACTTGGATGACACCCATTTTCACCAAATCAGACGGGTTCATCGCAGAAATGCTATTCCCACGATAAGAAATCTTACCTTTCGTGATGTCGCCGCGCTCAGAAGCCAACAAGCCCGAAATCGCTTTCAGCGTCGTTGACTTGCCAGCGCCATTTCCACCGAGCAGTGCGGTAATTCCGCCCTTCGGCACTTTCAGGCTCACGCCCTTCAAAACGAGGATCACGTGGTTGTAGATCACCTCGATGTTGTTGACCTCGAGCAGTACCTCGTCGGTTCGTCCGGCATCCAGCATTGCATTCTCCGGTGGCGTAAAATCTCTGGGAAAGTCCGGCCGCCACAGAATGCGGCGGCCGGGAGGTCAGGGCTTACTTGCAGGCAGGCGTGATGCCGGCTTCTTTGGCGTAAGCAGCGGCATCTTCAGCGACCAGCGGGCCAAGAACATCGGAGTCAGGCGCGATGAAGTCGGTGATCTTGTTCCACTTCTTCGCGGCAGAATCCCACTGCACAACAGCCGTCAGGCCGTCGCCGCCGTGGTTCTGGCACGACACCTTGAAGGAGGGACCGAAGCCAGGCAGGCCCAGTGCGGTCATCTTCTCTTCGGTGATCTCCAGGTTCTCCATACCGTCACGCATTTGTGCCGGGGTCAGAGCCGCCGTGTTGTGGATCCCCTGTGCCGTTTTTGCGGCTTCAGCCGCAAGCATCGCTGCATAGAGTCCACGGTTGTAAAGAGCGGTTCCGATTTGGTCGCCAGCGCCAGCCGCCTTACCTGCGTCCTTCACGTATTTCGCGATATCCGCGAAGAGTGGGAAGTCAGATCCAGTGTTGTGGAACGTCAGCGCCTTATAGCCATTCGCGCCATCACCTGCGGGCAGCACGTCATTTTCCGAACCCGACCACCAGATGCCGATGAAGTTTTCCATCGGATAACGGATGTTTACGGCTTCCTGAATTGCGACTTGGTTCATCACGCCCCAGCCCCACATCAGAACATAGTCGGGCTTGTCGCGACGGATTTGCAGCCATTGCGACTTCTGCTCCTGACCGGGGTGGTCAACGGGCAGCAGGCTCAGCTCGAAGCCGTGCTTCTTTGCCAGTTCCTCAAGGGTCCGGATAGGCTCTTTACCATAGGCGGAGTTGTGGAAGACCAGGGCCACTTTTTTACCCGAGAGGCTGTCGCCATTTTCGGAGAGCAGGTACTTGATCGCAACCGATGCGCCGTCCCAATAGTTGGCAGGATAGTTGAAAATGTTGTTAAACACTTCGCCGTTCTTCGCGGACGTCCGGCCATAGCCCATCGAGTGAACTGGGATGCCATCAGCAGATGCTTTCGGGATCAACTGATAGGTGATGCCCGTGGAAAGAGGCTGATATACCAGCGCGCCCGATCCCTTGGTCGCCTCGTAGCACTCAACACCTTTTTCCGTGTTGTAGCCGGTCTCGCACTCAAGAAGGTTCACCTTCTCGCCACCAATACCGCCATCGCGCTCATTAAGCAGCGTGAAGTAATCTGCGTAACCATCAGCAAACGGAATGCCGTTGGCCGCGTAAGGGCCGGTCCGGTAGCTCAGCGAAGTAAAGGTCAGGTCCGCCATTGCCGGCGCACCGGCAACGATTGCCGCCACGGCGGCGGAGATAAGCTTCAGTTTCATCGGGTTTTTCCTCCCTTGGTTTTATCCGACGTCGTTACTTCCGGGGGCTCCCCCGAAATCTTCCTCCCGCCCCGCCTTCGCGGGATGGGCCGTATCTTGGGCAGGTTTCCCCGCCCACCCGCATCAATGCGGGAAGGGCCAAAGCCGCAGCTTCTCCTTCGCCACGCGCCACAGCTGCGCGAGACCATGCGGCTCAAGGATCAAGAAGGTCACAATCAGCGCCCCCACGATCATGAATTCGAGATGCGCGGCCAAATCCGTTGGCCAGCCAAGCCCGCCAACCAGAACATTCTTCAGGAACACTGGCATCAGCACCAAGAAGGCGGCACCCGCAAACGAACCGAAGATCGACCCAAGACCACCAATGATGATCATAAACAGAACAAGGAACGACTTGGTGATGCCAAAGACTTCGCCAACTTCAACCGCACCAAGGTAAATCGAGAAGAATAGCGCGCCCGAGATCCCAATGAAGAACGACGACACAGCAAAGGCCGTCAGCTTCGCTTTAAGAGGGTCCACGCCGATGATTTCTGCCGCGATATCCATGTCACGAATGGCCATCCACTGCCGCCCCTGTGCGCCTCGCGTCAGGTTGCGGGCAACAATGGCCACCACCACTGTGAAGACGAGGCAAAACATATACTTCGCCCAAGCGTCTGCAGAAGGGCCACTGATCAATTGACCAAAGAGTGTGCGATCCGGGGCGTTGATCTGGCCCGAGGCCGAGTAGTTATAAAACCACGGAACCTTATTGAAAAGCCAGACAAGGAAAAACTGGGCCGCCAGCGTTGCCACAGCCAGATAGAAGCCCTTGATCCGCAGCGAAGGCAGACCAAACAAAACGCCGACCACAGCCGTTATGGCCCCGGCCAAAATCACGTGAATAAACAGGCTTACTTCTGGAAAGCTTGTCATGAGCTTGTAGACCGCATAAGCGCCCACGGCCATGAACCCGCCAGTGCCAAGCGACACCTGGCCGCAATAGCCGACAAGGATATTCAAACCGATTGCCGCAATCGCGTAAATCAGAAACGGCAGAAGAACCGCGTTGAGCCAATAGTCGTTGACCATGAAAGGCACGACCAAAAATGCCACCAGAAGCACGGCATAGTAACGCCAGCGATCGAACTTGATCGGGAACGTCTGGTTGTCTTCGGCATAGGTTTTCTTAAAATCACCAGCCTCACGATACAGCATCAGGCATCCTCCCCTTCGTTCAAAACCCGACGATGCTCAGGCACCGCAAATCGGGGGCTTTTAGACAGACCGTTGCTCTCACAGATCTGCACAACATGCAGCCACGCCCATAGTCCACCTGCGGCGCCAAGCGCCGCCAAGATGACCGCGACCACGACCTGATTTCCATTCGCATCCGCCGTCAAAGCAATGTAGCCAAACGCCCAAAAGCCAGACCATGCGATGACGTTAAGAGTTGCTATCAGCTTGCTCATCGCCTCAAACCCTCTCAATGATTTTCTCGCCGAACAGCCCCTGTGGACGGAACACGAGGAAAATCAGCGCGAGCACATAGGCAAACCAGTTCTCAGTTGCACCGCCCAGCATCGGTCCCACGAAAAACTCAAACAGCTTCTCGCCCACACCAATGATAAGACCGCCAACAATCGCGCCCGGGATCGAGGTAAAGCCCCCAAGCATCAGCACTGGCAGGGCCTTGAGCGCGATCAGCGACAGCGAGAACTGCACGCCCGATTTTGCGCCCCACATGATGCCTGCCACCAGTGCCACAAACCCGGCAACCGACCACACCATCACCCAGATGAAGTTGAGCGATACACCCACCGAAAGCGCGGCTTGGTGGTCGTCTGCAACCGCCCGCATCGCACGGCCTTGCTTGGTATATTGGCTAAAGATCACCAAAACCGTCACCAGAAGCGCAGCCACGATCGCGGCCACGATATCGAGATTGTCGATGAAGAAGCCGTAACCAAAAGCCTGATAGGTGGTGTCATCGATCCAGGTGTTAAGACCTTGAGGCAGACCGATGTCGAGCTTCTTGATATCGGCCCCCCACATCAAGTCGCCGAAGCCTTCCATGAAATAGGCCAAACCGATGGTCGCCATGAACAGAATAATTGGCTCTTGGTTCACCAAATGGCGCATGATGAAATGGTTCACCGCCCATGCGAGCAATATCATCACGCCCATAGTGAAAATAATCGCCAGAACCGCAGGCACATGCCACCCGAAGTGGTGGATCGACGTTCCAAAGGTGGCGTTGATCAGGTGACTAAAGGGCACTTGCCCTTCCATGATCCCCACCAGCGTCATTGCTGCAAACAAGGCCATCACGCCCTGAGCATAGTTGAAGATCCCTGAAGCCTTGTAAATCAACACAAAACCAAGCGCCACGAGTGCATAAAGCACCCCAGCCATCAGCCCGTTGATGAAGACCTCGATTGCATAAATAAATGTATCGGACATGGGACTAGGCCTCCCCTTTGGCTGACATCGACGGGTTACGATCAGTCATGGGACACCCCCAGATAGGCGTCGATGACGTCCTGATTGTTCCGCACTTCATCCGGCGTGCCGTCACCAATTTTCTTGCCGTAATCCATCACGACAACGCGGTCGGAAAGGTCCATCACCACACCCATATCATGCTCGATCAGCGCGATCGTGGTTCCGAACTCGTCATTCACATCAAGAATAAAGCGGCTCATATCCTCTTTTTCTTCAACGTTCATTCCGGCCATCGGTTCGTCGAGAAGCAAAAGCTTTGGCTCTGCCGCAAGTGCACGCGCCAACTCAACCCGCTTTTTCAAACCGTAGGGCAGACGCGCGACGGGTGTTTTTCGGATCGATTGAATTTCCAGAAAGTCGATGACCTTTTCGACGACTTCCCGATTGAGCACTTCTTCTCTTTCGGCACGACCCTTCCAGATCGCCTGCGAAAAGATATTCGCGTTCATGTTGTTCAGCCGTCCCGTCATGACGTTATCAAGCACCGACATGCCCTCAAACAATGCAATGTTTTGGAACGTGCGCGCGATCCCTTGCTGTGCCACCTCATAGGGTTTCATCTGTGGCCGCCTTGCCCCCCGGAACCACACTTCACCTTCTTGCGGCACGTAAAAGCCGGAGATGACATTCAGCATCGAGGATTTCCCCGCGCCATTTGGCCCGATGATTGCCCGAATTTCCCCTTCACGAATGTCGAACGAGATGTCAGTGATCGCCTTCACGCCGCCGAAGCGGAGCGTGATATTCTTCATCTCCATCAGCTGACCGCCAATTTTACGACCGTCAGCAGTGACGTATCCTTCTGGACTTAAAGCATTCATTCCGCTGCTACCTTTCCCTGCACAATCGGGAACACCTTGGCATCCCGGAGTGTCAGCGTCGCGCTGATGTAGCCCTTGCGGCCATCCTCATAGGTCACTTCTGTCTTGGTCGAGACGGTCTGCGACCCATCATAAAGTGCTTTGACCAGATCGTGGAACTTGTCCTCCACAATTCGCCGCCGCACTTTTCGCGTCCGGGTCATCTCGCCATCATCCGCGTCCAATTCCTTATGCAGGATCAAGAAACGGTGGATCTGGCAACCCGACAGCATCTCGTCTTGCGCGACCGAAGCATTGACCTCTTCCACATGCTTTTGAACCGCGTCCAAAACGCTCGGATGGCCTGCCAACTCTTGATAGGACGAATAAGAGATATTGTTGCGCTCGGCCCAGTTTCCGACGGCTTGCAAATCAATATTGATGAAGGCCGTGCAGCGATCCTTGCCGTTGCCAAACACCACTGCTTCCAAAATATTTGGGTAGAACTTCAGCTTGTTCTCGACGTATTTCGGCGCAAAAAGGCTGCCGTCTTCCATCTTACCCACATCTTTGGCACGATCGATGATCCGCAAATGCCCGGTGCCCGGCTCGATAAAGCCCGCATCCCCAGTCGCAACCCAGCCTTCCGCATCCTTGGTAGATGCAGTGCTTTCGGGGTTCTTGTAATACGACTCGAACGTGCCCGGCGAGCGGTAGAAAACCTCGCCATTATCGGCAATCCTCAACTCTACACCAGGCGCAGGCACACCCACCGTATCATCGCGCACTTCACCATCCGGCTGAACAGTGATGAACACCGATGCTTCCGTTTGGCCATAAAGCTGTTTGAGGTTGATCCCCAGCGAACGATAGAAGCTGAAGATCTCCGGACCAATCGCTTCACCCGCCGTATAGCCGACCCGCACATTGGTAAAGCCCAAGGTGTTCTTCAAAGGCCCGAACACAAACAGATTACCCAAAGCGTATTTCATCCGATCCATCAAGCCTACTGGCTTGCCGTCCAAGATCGCAGGCCCCACGCGACGCGCATGCGCCATGTAGTGATCGAACAGACGCTTTTTGAACCGGCTCGCATCTTCCATGCGGATCATGACATTGGTCAGCATGCCCTCGAACACGCGTGGCGGCGCAAAGAAATAGGTGGGCCCGATCTCGCGCAAATCCGTCATCATCGTCTCGGGGCTTTCCGGGCAGTTTACACAGAACCCACTCCAATACGCCTGACCGATCGAAAAGATGAAATCGCCGACCCATGCCATTGGCAGATAGGCCAAGACCTCTTCCCCCAAGGCCAGCTTGTCGAACTCACACGAGCTTTTGGCGCTCTCAATGATATTGCGGTTTGACAGGACCACGCCCTTGGGCTTGCCCGTCGTGCCCGATGTGTAAAGCATCACGCATGTCGACGCATAGGTCAGCTTGGCTTGGCGGGCTTCCAGATCGGGCGTGAACTCGTCGCGTGCAGCACGCCCCTGCTCTTGCACATGCGAGAACTGGTGCAATTTGTGATGATCGTATTTCCTCAACCCGCGCGGATCCAGATAGATCATGTGTTCAAACAGAGTCAGGCGATCTTGAATGTCGATCACCTTATCGACCTGCTCTTGGTCTTCAACGATCGCAAAGCGCGCGCCGCAATGATCCAGCACATAGGCCATCTCTTCGGCAGCGCTGTCATTGTAAATTGGGACAGGGATAGCCCCAACAGATTGCGCCGCCACCATTGACCAATAAAGCTGTGGGCGGTTCGACCCGATAATGGCGATGAAATCGCCCTCATTGACCCCCAAATTGATCAGGCCCAGAGCAAGATCATCGATCTCGCGCTTGATGTCCGACCACGTCCAGGTTTGCCAAATCCCGAATTCCTTTTCGCGATAAGCGGGCTTGTCCGCAAACCGCGTGGCGTTCCGCTGCAAAAGCGCCGGTATGGACGCCAATCCATCCGCCGCCTGAGACGACTGTGCCAAGTTTTATCCTCCCATGTCGCCCGAGTAACCGGGCATGGTTCGCCACTAACGGGCGATTCTCCCGAGTACCAAAGGTGCAGGCCCAGACTGACCCGTCAACTTTTTCCTGATGTTTTCCCAAACCTTGCGAATTGTTACATGGGGTATACCGCCGCTTTCCGTGGGCCACGCCCGGTGCTAGCGATGATCAAGGAGGAACGCTCATGGCGCTTGGCGATGCCTATGTCTCAGTGATGACAACCGCAGGGCTGAACCTGATTCAGCAAGCGCTTTCTATTTATGATAGCGACCTGCGCTTGGTTATTTGTAACCGTCCGTTTCAAGAAATGTTCAACCTGCCGGTCGAGCATACAATGCCGGGCGCAGAATTCGCCGAAACCATTCGCTTGCTGGCCCAACGCGGCGAATATGGGGAAATAACCGACATTGAAGACATGGTGCGCCTGCGCGTCGAGCAGGCCCGCGCCTTCATTCCACATTATATGGAACGTACGCGCCCGGATGGCAGCACGATCAGCGTAGAAGGCTCCCCTCTGCCAACCGGGGGCTGGGTCACCGTCTACACCGATATTTCGCGGGTAAAGACACAAGAATCATTGTTGCGCGCCCGCTCCGCAGAGCTTTCCGACAAAGTATTCGCCTATGCCGAGGAGCTGGCCGCCAAGAATCGTGAACTCGCCGCCACGATCACCGCTCTGGAAGAAATGAAACGCCAATTGACCGAAACCGAGGCCCGCACGCGACTAACGACGGAAATGATGCCCGCTCACATCGCGCATGTGAACCGCCGAGGCGTCTACACCTTCTCAAACCGTCGCCTCAATGCGGTCATGCCCGGCAGGCCCTCGAACATCGTCGGTCAGCCCATTTCCGTGGTTCTGGGGGAGCAGATTCATCAAGCAATTCGCCCGAACCTCGACCAAGCGTTTTCCGGTTCGGCCTCTGTGGTTGAGTTTACCGCCGAAGAAAGCGGGCGGCGGATCAGAACTGCGTTGACCCCTGACCGAGCGCCCTCGGGCGAATTACAAGGCGTCTACATCCTATCGATGGATGTGACCGAAGAAACCCAAGCCCGTTCTGCTTTGCAACAAACACGCCGTCGCGAAATGGCCGCGCAACTCACCTCGGGCTTGGCACATGATTTCTCCAACCTGCTGACCATCGTTCTGGGCAGTCAATCCCGTCTCAAGCGCTTTGATCTACCCGAGGGCGCCCATGATCTGGTCGCAGCAACACTTTCTGCGGCGCAACGCGGTGGCGCGCTGTTAAATCGTATTGCTGACATCACCACCAGTCGCGAATGGCGAGCACTTCCTACCAATCTCTCCGCCTTGCTTTCCGATCTGGAAACGCTTGCTTTTCCGGCCCTTTCGCCAG
>Ga0102815_10000163_pt1 | contig 49113 bp, 43 predicted proteins | sample ColrivemetaGS759_FD_79113 | JGI IMG/M metagenome (GOLD analysis project Ga0102815, IMG submission 79113) | Estuarine microbial communities from the Columbia River estuary - Ebb tide ETM metaG S.759 | ecosystem: Environmental > Aquatic > Marine > Intertidal zone > Estuary | place: USA: Columbia... | reverse complement strand
GTTTTAATCTCAGAAGTTGAAAGAGAAATGCAAATTGCGATCACCGCATGCGCAGGTAACAATCCTCCTGTGATCAGTCCTCCGTTTGGTGGTGCTTCATTTGAAACAACTGTAATCGCTGGAACAGTAGTAAATTTTTCTCTCGTTTCAACGGACAATGAAAATCTTCAGGATGGCAGTCCACAAAGTAATTTACTTACCGCTTCCGGATTAATGTTCGGTACCAACTTTACCTCTAACACTGGTTGTGCAGTTGCTCCTTGCGCTACACTCAATGCAACTCCTATAATTTCTGGGGTTCAGGGAGTAACTGCGGATTTCAGCTGGCAGACCAGTTGCGATCATTTGGTGGGTGCTGACGGAAACGCGCTTGATCTCGTACCTTATCATTTTGTATTCAGAATTCAAGACGATTACTGTCAGGTTCCAAAGGTGAGTTATGCGACAGTAACGATCAATGTCCAAAACCCGGGTGTAATTCCTGCTCCACAGATTACGTGTATAGAAAGCGATAATGCTGGGAATGCAATTATCAACTTTTCGCCGGTGACCGATCCATCAGGAACTTTTATTCAGTATGAATTACATTCTGATCAATCAGGATTGATCACATCATCAGCTGTGCTAGGAACAAGCTCATTCACTGTTCCTGTTGCGTCTAGTGAGGACATTTATGTCGGGGTTGTATCAGGCTGTAACGGAAATACTACTCGATATAGTGATACACTATCGAATATCTTTTTGACATTGAATAATCCGACGAATGGAACGGCGATCCTGCAATGGAATGATCCTGCCGATGTTGCCAGTTCAACCATGGGAGATTACTATTACATAATGCGTGAATATCCAGCAGGAAACTGGACGTTGATCGATAGTGTACCTTATGGAGTTAACTTTTACAAAGACACGATTGATATTTGTCAGGCATTTTTAAACTATCAGATCATTCTTCCAAATTCACCTTGTGATTTTACTTCGAATATTGAAGGTGATGATTTTGAAGACATGCTTACTCCTGACATTCCAGTCATTCAATCAGGATCAATCGATACGCTTACAGGGCAATTGAATCTTACTTGGAATCAAAATAATCAACCGGATACTTACGGCTACGTTATTTACACGTTCGATGCCAACGGTTTCATCTATGAACTGGATACTGTTTGGGGAATTTCGAATACAACTTATTCCTATTCTCCGGACATCAACTCAGGTCCATTAACCTATTCTGTTGCTGCATTTGATTCGTGCTGGACTCCGGCCGTTCCTCCAACTTATCAAACCTCAGCTAAAGCGAACGTTCATACCACTGTGTTTGTTCAAACCTCAGTGAATGTTTGTACTAGTTCAGTAAACCTGAGCTGGACACCCTATGTCGGATTTATAAATGATATCACCTATAATATCTGGGTGAAACAACCTGGAGGTCAATGGAGCATGACAGCAACAACATCCGAGCTGACTTATAGCTTCACTGGTCAAGTTCTTGAAGAATACTGTTTCTTCATTGAAGCAGTGTCGACGGATGGAATTTCCTCGTTCAGCAATCCTGTTTGTCAGATCATCAACTCAGCCACACTTCCCGCTTACAACTATTTACAAGTCGCAACTGTATTGAACGATCAGATCACTTTGGAGCATTTGATCGAAGTTACGGACGCAGTTCAAGCAGTCTCGATACAAAGACAGAATTCAACAGGAGGGTTTGACGAATTGATTGTGATCCCAGTAGTTAGCGTTAACATAACATACACAGATGTGAACGTAGATCCTCAGCAAAGATCCTACACTTATAGAGTTCAGATCATCGATAGCTGTGGAAACTACACTTCGTATTCCAATTATGCTCGTACCATCCTATTACAGGTATCGAAAAATGATGTTTTGTTGACCGTACAATTGAACTGGAGCTCGTATTCGCAGTTTGACGGCTCGATCTTGGGATATACCATTTACAGAGGAATAGACGGAAATTTCAATGGGCTTCCTTTGGCCACTGTTGGACCAAATGTGTTCTTCTATGAGGACAGTCTTGATAATACTGTCTTCACAGGAAAAGTTTGTTATTATGTCGAAGCAATAGAAGGAAGCAATCGATATGATGAACCTAAAATTTCAAGATCGAACATTGCATGTGAGGTGTTTGAACCGATCATATATGTACCTAATGCTTTCTGGCCAGAAGGAATAAACAAAGTATTTATCCCGGTAATTTCGATCTTTGATGCATCAGATTACAGATTTACGATATTTGATCGATGGGGACAGGCAATTTTCAATACGACCAGTTTTGAGGAAGGATGGAACGGTCAGCTTGGCAATTCGGGAGAAATGGCAAATACCGGCACCTATATCTACATGATCACCTTGAAGGACGGCAATGGTCTAGAAGTGATCAAAAGAGGACATGTCACGCTGCTGAGGTAATTCAGAAGTAAGTGGTAACTTTACAAGGTGAACAGGATCCTTATCATACAAACTGCTTTTCTTGGAGATGTCATTCTGGCGACACCTGTTATTTGTGAATTGAAAAGATTATTCCCAGAATCAGAGATCGATGTTCTTGTTAAAAAAGGGAACGAATCCTTGTTGGCTAATAACACTTCGATTAATAACGTCTTGATCTTAAATAAAGCAGACGGAAAATGGAAAAGTCTTTGGTCGTTGATCAAAAAAATTCGTAGACACAAATATGACCTTGTTATCAACCTTCACCGTTTTGGAAGTTCAGGTCTGATAACAGCACTGTCAGGGTCACGTTCCAAATACGGATTCAGAAAGAATCCATTTTCTTTCCTTTTCACAAAAGCATTTCAACATAACATTGGTGATGGCACCCATGAGGTCAGTCGAAATTTGAGTTTGATTCGTGAATTCGGCTCAGTTGATCTAAGAAGACCAGAATTGTTCCCTGGAGAAGATAACTATAACAAGGTTAAAGAATATGTAACTGATAAATACTATTGCTTGGCCCCTGCCAGTGTTTGGTTTACGAAACAACTTCCGGAACAAAAGTGGGTTGAATTAATTTCGCAGCTCAATTCAAAAGGAACAGTGTATCTGCTTGGTGCTCAGAATGACCACTCACTTTGTCAAAGAATCATTGATCAGACTTCAGGAAGCAATACGATCAACTTATGCGGTAAACTGAATTTACTCGATTCTGCTGCCTTAATGAGCTCAGCCCGTATGAACTATGTAAATGATTCGGGTCCATTGCACATTGCTTCAGCCATGAATGCACCGGTAACTTCATTTTTTTGCTCCACGGTGCCTGATTTTGGATTTGGTCCTCTAGCTGATCAATCAAAGATCGTTCAAGTCAAAGAGAAACTGCCGTGCAGGCCTTGTGGTTTACATGGACACAATTCTTGTCCGAAAGGTCATTTCAAATGTGGGAATGATATTTCGATCAGCGAAATTGAATACTGAGTTTAAAGCTGATATTCCATTACATAGTCTTCCATTAGGTACCCCTGACCTATATCAATATCCTCCTCTTTGATGGTGATGAAACCGATGTGATGGTAAAAGTCTACGGCCCTATTAAATCTATTCACGTTTAGTTGGATACTTTTCATTCCTTCTTCAATTGACCTGGCTCGAATGTGTTCGAACAACTTAATACCAAGTCCTTTTCCTTGCTGATCCGGTAAAACGTACAATTTATGGATCTTCACTACCCCAGATTCAGGATGATCGAACTCAATTCCAATAAACCCCAAATCCTTGTCGTCTCTAATAATATAGAATTCATGTCCCGAAATGATCTGTTCCTTCAATCGAGGTAGATTATACATCCATTCCAACATGTATTTGATCTGATCTTGAGTCAGGATCTCTTTGAAGGTATCGGGCCAGGTTAAATATGCAAAATCCTGGATCCTCTTTGCATCATCTTCACCGACCTTAACAATTTCCATTATTGCTTTATAAATGACTGTTGTGATACTCTACCATCTATGACTAGTCTCAGGTAATATTTCCCTGAGTTCAAGTCTGTAATGTCTACTCCGCCCTGCACAATCTCTCTTTCAATGATCTTTCCATTTAGATCACAGATCTGCGCCTTTTCCGGTAGATCGGTAATCAATGTGAAGTAGATCTTACCAGATGATGGATTCGGATAAATATTCCAAGGAATATCAAGATCTACCATTTCATTCCCAACGGTATTGATTGCGATCTGTACGGCAAAGTAGGCATTGATCTTACCCCAACCCCACATTGTACTTCCTCCTGCAGGAATTATTCCAGTGAAGTTGTCGGTTCTTGCGGTTACTTTAATGATCTGCTTCACCTGAGCTGCTGACAAATATGGATTAGCCTCCAGGATCAGGGCTGCAATACCAGCAACACAAGGTGATGCCATTGAGGTACCTGAAAATTTCGCAAACGGATAAGTTCTTCCGTTAAAATCAATTGAGGTCACTGTTGAAAATGACGCATCTGTATACGAAGAAATAGAACTTGTTACACCTACACCAGGTGCTGAAATGTCGGGTTTATTCACTTCGTCATATCTTGGTCCAATGCTCGAGAATGCCGCTCTGCTCCCACCAGCCGGTGTTCCTCCTCCCGTTAAATAGCTGGATAAATGAGCCGCAACAGATATCACTCCATCAGAGCAGGAAGGTTCGGATATTCCGTATAAATTATCTCCGGCTATAGAACCTGCTCCATAAACCGAAAAATCCATCCCCCAATTCCCTACGTCATTGGTCAATTCAGTTACATTCCAGTAGTGAACCTTTCCAGCTGTAGCCTGTGACTTCAACATTACTTTAAGCGCCGAATTAGTATTCTTAATTCTCAGACGCATTTGAGGTCTGCCATTGATCGGATGCACATCATCTGCAGAAATGTTGTACCAAATGGTGTCGGAATTAAGGACAAGGAAAGAATCAATGTAATTCGTAACCGTAGCCGTAGAAAAAAATCCGGTTTCCGCAAGATTAGAGCTTTGATCATATACTTTCAATCCAGCTTCAAATGATTGACCCTGTTCTCCCCACATATGAATAGATTGTCCCCACATGTTTGGATTCGAGCTGTATGGATAAAAATTAATTCTTGTTGTGAAATTATCATTGGAAAATGTCTTCTTGATATGGAAGTTGACATCTCCATTATTTCCTCCTGAATTTGCAAAAACAACACCCAAAGCAGCATACCCGTCAATCGCCTGACTCAACAATGAATTTCCGTCAAGTGTACCAATGTGATAGAGACCCCAACTCATATTGATTACTAACCTTTTCCCTTCTTGCACTGAATACTGATACATCCAATCCCAAGCATCGAAGACCGAGGCTTCATCCACCAGGAAGGTTGTAAATAAAAATTGAGCCTCATATGCCATTCCTCTTAAAGCAGTTCCAGCGCCAGCGCCACCTGCTATTCCTGCAACGTGATTTCCATGCGTGTGAAAACTATAAATATTTGACGTGTCTGATCCTGCCAGAATAAGATCTGCGGGTGTAGTATACTCTGTACCATACGAATAACCTGAAGGTGCTGGACCGGTAAGCTTATATTGATCCCAGGCAGCAAGGATCCTGGTCTGTTGCATTAACGTATCATAAAACATAGGAGATGAGTAATCAAACCCCCAGTCAGTGATCCCTATTAAAACATCTTTACCTGTATATCCTTGTGGCAAGCCATAACCCGAGTGGACACTATCTGCTCTGGTATCTTCAACCGCTCTGTCTAAAAATGGTTTGATCTTACCTGCTAATTCCAAATGACTTAATCCAGTTAATTGATCGACTGCAGCAATCAATTGAACTGGAATCTTAAGGCTTGTGATCCCATTAATTATATTTCCTACGAGGATATTTTGCTGTGTAAACCATCCCCTTTCAAATTGATCATTCACTTTAGCTATACAAGAAACATAGGTATACTGTTGGATATCATAAATTGCAAAGCGATCTTTCAATTCTTTCGAGATACCTCCTTTCAATTTATATTCTTCAGAAATGATCCCAAGATCCGATCTAGAATTCGAAGAAATCTTGACTTGTGCCTGAATAGAAAAATTCATCAGGAGAAACAGGAGTATTATTATGCGCATAGGAAGTGTTTTCTCAAATTTAGGAATTTGATCTGCTTATTCAACCATAGATGGGTGAGCTTTTGAACACTCAGAAGTTAGCGCAAAAAAAATCCCGCAATTGCGGGATCTCTATTACTTTAAGCCTTTACCTTTCAGCGCTGGACTTGGACTTATACTTGGTTTTGTTCCAACCGGTTTAACCGGTTTCGTAGGTTTCGTTTCGATTGGTTTTGAATTCGTTGAAGGAATCGTATTTGAAGGAACCGTTGATGATGGTTTGGAAACTGGTTCTGACCCTGAATTAGGTTTAATTTGCGATTCCTTATCTGGATTTGGATTCGTCGAACTCTGTCGCACCCCTTGAGAAGGTTTTACTTTCGGATCTTCTTTCAGCAGATCGGGATGAATTGTTCCTTTAACCGGCCTTCCACCTGGTTTGGTCATGGGTTCAGCTGGTGGATTTATGTTCAATACCGGTCTTTCCAAACGAGATGGTTTATAATTGACCGTGGGGTCATTTACAATTGGTCTTGGACTTGGAGGAATATCGAGAAACGCCTGATCATAAATACACCCTCCAATCTCTTCTCTTGAGACACCTCCATCTTCACATTTTTTTCTTGCCATCGCTTGCTGTTGTGGTGTCAATCCATTCAGTGTTCTGTGAACTCTTGGAAAACTCTCGTCCGTAAACGTGAGGGTATTCTCACCTGGATCATACTCAAACAAAGATGTCATATCAGTAACTCTCCAGGCTCTTGCAAAATCTTTGGCAAGAAAGGCAAGATATTCTTTTTCCATTTCATCACTTGCTCGATTCAGCTGTTGATTACCAAACGACGAAAAAGCAAACTGTGACGCCGGAGCTTTCACTCCTATCATGTTAAAATCATCATTTTGCGCACCATTTGCATTACCGAGCAACCCATCATATTCCCTTCCACACGGAAATACATTTAAGGTTACATTCATGAATCTAAAGTCTGAACCTCCAATCTGAACACGTGCTGTTTCACCCGTCGGCCAAGAAATCAGATATCCATCTCTTTCCGGTCTAACTGTCCCACCATGAGGGAGATAATAGGTAGCATTCCTTACTTGTATAGGATTTCCATTTAAACGAACTGGGTTCCCTTGAGAACTGCCAGGTACATCCTGAGCATAAATACTTAAACGGTCTCCAGCAACATTCATCGCAACTGCAGTATTCAATGAAAAATCACTTGATTGGGGTTTTTGTCTTGTCTGAACTTCAAAAAGACCATCATTAGATCTTGCCAAAACAAATTCTCCAACTGTTTGAAATGAATACGTAGATCCATCAAATGATACCATATGCGGATCACCATAGGTTCTTCCTGTTCTTGGTTTACAATCTCTCATTAATGATTGTTGAACAACAGTAACATTTGAAGTATTGTTTTCATTGCGAAACTGTTCTAATGGAGAACCAGCATTTATTCTTTCTCTAGTTCCTTGAGGAACTATTCTCCACATCTCATTTGGCGTGAAGTCTTCAGGAAAAGTACGATTAGGAATTTCATTTCCAACTGCCATAGCTTCAATAGAAGATGCCAACCATTCTCCACGGATTGGATCCCAGGATGTCAGTTCTGATCGTAAAACGTTATCAGAACCAACTCTTTCTCTTTCTTGAGCAAAGGATGTAAATGATAATGATAATATAGTTAACAGGTAAATATTTTTCATAACCAGAAATTTTATGCAATTTATCAAAATTTATACCACAAAAAAACCCGCCGAAGCGGGTTCACTATATTTTATATTTGAATTATCCTCCAAAGTCGTCAAAACGAACATTTTCATTAGGAACACCCCAATCTTCACACATTTTCAGAACTGCATTATTCATCATCGGAGGTCCACAAAAATAAAACTCGATATCCTCAGGTGACTCATGTTTAGAAAGGTATTGATCCATTACTGCTTGATGCACAAAACCGACAAAACCATCCCCATTCGGATCATCACAATCTTTTTTCGCTACCCAGTTGTCTTCTGGAAGAGCTTCAGATAATACAAGATAGAACTTAAAGTTTGGAAAATCCTTTTCAAGGTCACGGAAATAGTGAATATAGAATAACTCTTCTTTTGAACGTCCTCCGTACCAATACGTCACTTTTCTACCAGTTTTAATGGTCTTAAAAAGTTCGTACAAGTGCGAGCGCATAGGGGCCATTCCAGCTCCACCTCCAATGTAAAGCATTTCAGCATCAGAGTCATTGATGAAGAATTCACCATAAGGCCCTGAAATAATAGCCTTATCGCCTACTTTCAAGTTGAAGATATATGAAGAAGCAACACCTGGATTCACATTCATCCAAGTATTTCTAGCTCTATCCCATGGTGGGGTTGCTATACGAACGTTCAACATAACTCTTCTACCTTCGGCAGGGTAAGAAGCCATTGAATAAGCACGAACAACTTCTTCGTTGTTTTTCATGACAAGATCCCACATTCCGAATTTATCCCAATGTTTTCTGAACTTATCAGGTTCTCCCGGGTGATCCTGTGGATGTGCAGCGATATCCATTTCTGAATACTTCACCTCACATGGCGGAATTTTAATTTGAATATATCCTCCCGCTTTATAATCCATATCTTCTGGGATTTCTACTATGAATTCCTTAATGAATGTTGCAACATTAAAATTAGATACTACAGTAGCTTCCCATTCTTTGATTCCGAGTACTTCTTCCTCCACATGAATCTTCATGTTTTCCTTTACCTTTACCTGACATCCCAATCTCCATTTATCAGCAACTTCTTTACGTGAAAAATGAGGAGCCTCAGTTGGAAGTATTTCTCCTCCTCCTTCAAGAACTTGACACCTACACTGAACACATGTTCCACCTCCACCACAAGCAGATGGCAAGAAAATTCCAGCACTTCCTAATGTACCAAGAAGAGTACTTCCTCCATCAACTTCAATAACACGCTCACCGTGGTTGATATCGATCTGGATCTTCCCTTTTGGTGAAATCTTCGCCTTAACGAATAACAACATCGCTGTCAGTGACAGAATCACCAACAAAAAGGCAACAATTGTAATAGTTAATGTCATTCCCATTATTCCTGAGTTTTTGCAGTTGTCAATTGAGAAGTCTGCACAGTCTGTGCTTTTTCTTTCTTTACTTCTTTACCGTACTTGATTCCCATGAAGCTCATGAACGCAATCCCCATCAATCCAGTAAGGATGAATGTGATTCCCAAACCTCTAAGTGGAGCTGGTATATGAGAATATCTGATCTTCTCACGAATAGCAGCAATTGCAACGATCGCAATAAACCAACCAATACCTGAACCGAAAGCAAACGCTGTTGCATCAAATAAAGTTGAATATTGTCTTTCCTGCATGAAAAGAGCACCACCAAGGATCGAACAGTTAACCGCGATCAAAGGCAAGAAAATTCCTAATGCACCGTAAAGCGCAGGAGCAAATTTCTCAACTAGCATTTCAACCAACTGAACAATAGAAGCAACAACAGCGATGAACATGATAAAAGACAAGAAGCTCAGATCATAATCTGTGTATTCTTCTCCCAACCAGCTTAACGCTCCAGCCTTCAATAAATAATTCTCCAACAAATAGTTCACAGGAACTGTAACCGTCAATACGAAGATCACTGCTGCTCCAAGACCTACAGCTGTTTTAACTGTCTTAGATACCGCCAGGTATGAACACATACCAAGGAAGTATGCGAAAATCATATTTTCAGAGAAAATCGATTTTACGAATATGTCTAATGTACTTTCCACTTTCTTTCGTTTTGAATGTTAATGATCTTCCTGTAATTCCTTGTTACGTAATCTTTGAACCCAGATAATGACACCAACAATGATCAATGCCATTGGAGGAAGGATCATCATGTTATTATTCGTATAACCCATTGCATACAATCCTGATTCTTCTCCAGGAAGAGAATTACCGAAAATTGTAAATCCTAAAAGGGTACCTGAACCAAACAATTCTCTAAAAACTGCAACAAGAACCAACAAACCAGCATAACCAAGTCCGTTACCGAAACCATCTAGAAGAGAAGGCCAAGGCTTGTTCGCCATTGCAAACGCTTCAAGACGTCCCATGATGATACAGTTCGTAATGATCAATCCAACGAAAACCGAAAGTTTTGCAGACAGATCCGGTAAGAATGCAGCAAGAACCTGATCAACCACGATCACCAATGCTGCAACAACCACTAACTGTACAATGATTCGAATTCTTGAAGGAATTAGGTTTCTAAGCATCGAGATCACTACGTTACCCATCATTGTAACGAAGATCACTGATAGTCCCATAACGATCGCCTGGTTCACTTGAACGGTGATCGCAAGCGCTGAACAAATTCCCAATACCTGTATTGTTACCGGATTATTATCCGTTAGTGGATCTGTGATCAACTTCCGGTTTTTCTTTGAAAACAATGACTCGCTCATTATTCCTTAGTTTTTAATGATTTAAAATAAGCAGCATAAACAGACAAGCATCTATTTGCCATTTCTTCAACCCCTTTCGAAGTGATTGTCCCTCCTGTAATTCCATCTATTTTTTGAGGTTTAGTTGCTCCGGAGCCATCTTTAACAATCTCAAAAGGCAGATACAAACCTGTAGAGTCCGAAATCTTTTCCTCCAACCATCTGTCTATAAAGAATTTTTGCTGGATTTCAGCACCAAGTCCTGGAGTTTCACCTTTATGACCAAAAGATGCTCCTTTGATCGTAGACATATCCTCATCCAAACAAATGTTACCCCAGATAGGTCCCCAAAGACCTTTGCCGACGATTGGAATTATGTAAAGTGTCTTTCCATCCTGCTTAGCCACGAATAGAGGATAGTTCTTATCTGAATCCTTCAATTTCTTATCCTTGTATTCAGTTTGGATGTCTACATCAAATGCATTTGTTCCTTCCTTAACATTTCCGTTCATATCAAGTACAACTGCCTCGTCGAGGTTAATGTACTTTTCAAATTCAGAAGCTGCATTCTTACGATTAATCCCTTCTTTATCCAAATCCAACATTGCAGAAAGAATATCTAATTGCTTCTTAACTTTAGCATTTTGTTCACGCATTGGCTTTAGTCCCATCGCCAGAAGAGCAAGAACTGTTCCCACGACTACTACTAGTGTAATCGCGAAACCAAAGGTAAATCCGTTACTTTCTTTATTGATTGCCATGATTATGCAGTTTTAACTCTTTTTAATCTCTTCTTGATATTTGACTGGATCACATAATGATCAATGATCGGTGCCATTACATTCATGAACAAGATTGCCAACATAACACCTTCAGGGTACGCAGGGTTCAATACTCGGATCATAATTGCGACAAAACCACCAAGGAATCCATAGATCAACTTCCCAGTTGCTGTCTGTGCAGCTGTAACAGGGTCAGTTGCCATGAATACAGCCCCAAAGGCAAAACCTCCAATTACAAGATGGAAATGAGCTGGCAGATCAAGATAAGCATTACCTCCTACAGCATTCAAGATCATTCCCATTACAAAACCTCCAGCGAAGAACGATGCAATGATTCGAAGTGACCCAACACCTGTGAAGATCAGAACAGCCGCTCCGATCATACATGCCAGTGTAGAAGTTTCACCAATAGATCCAGGGATCATACCCATGAATGAATCCATCAAACTATATTTACCATAATAAGCATCAAGGTTTTCAAATACCGGTTTGTCCGACATGAATGATGCAAGATCTCCTAATGCAGTGGATCCTGAAACACCATCAACTTCCTGACCAGATAACCAAACCTTATCTCCTGACATAGATGTTGGATACGCGAAAAACAAGAAAGCACGTGCCGTAAGTGCAACGTTAACTACGTTCATTCCGGTTCCTCCGAATACTTCTTTTCCGATCACTACTGCAAAAACAGTAGCTACTCCGACCATCCAAAGCGGAACATCTGCAGGCATTACTAATGGAATAAGCATCCCGGAAACAAGGAATCCTTCATGTAAGGCATGTCCTCTTAACATTCCGAAGATGAATTCAACCGTAAGACCTACACCGTAGGACACCACTAGAATCGGTAGCACAACAATTAGTCCTGAAGTAAACTTTGTCCCAAATCCATCCCAGTAACTTGCTGCAATAGAGGACCCTTTTGCTATTTCAGCGAAATGACCTGTGTTATAAATACCAAACAATAGACAAGGGATCATCGCAAGGATCACTGTCATCATGGTACGCTTCAAATCTACTCCATCGCGAATATGAGAACCTTTCTGAGTCACCAGCTTTGGTGTAAAAGCAAACGTCGCCATTGTTTCGAATAGTGGATTCCATTTCTCGAATTTTCCTCCTTTCGAGAAGTTTGGTTCCATTTTATGTAGTATGTTTTCTAAGAATTTCACTTTCCTTCTGTTTTAATTACATACATTCTTCGTTAATCAGGTCAAGTCCATTACGAACTTCATCCTGAATATTGATCTTGGTTGTACAAACGTATTCACACAATGCAAAATCCTCTGGAGCCACTTCATAGATCCCTAAATTTTCCATTCCATCAATATCTTTTGTAATCGCAGCCTTAACAAGTTGCATAGGCATAATATCGAATGGGAAAACCCTATCCAATTCACCCGTTACAACAAAGGCACGCTCTTCACCATTTGTGTTGGTATCCAAACGGTACTTCTTGTTTGGCGCTACTGCATTCAACAACCACGTTGGGAATAATCTTGAGTTTGAGAATTTATCAAATCCATGACCTAACCAACCAGTTGAAAGAAAGAACTTATATTCATTTCCTTCAGGAATTACCGTTACCTGGTGGTGATAAGCTCCAAGATATCCATCTTTTTCAACCTTATCTCCTGTCAATACATTTCCAGAGATGTAACGCACATTACCATCTTTGATCTTCCCGTCTAACAATCCGGTAAGTTGGGCACCAAGAACGGTCGTAAAATACTTAGGAGCACTAACTTCTGAACCACAAAGAGCTATTGTTCTTGTTGCATCGAACTTTCCGGTATTAAAATACTTTCCAATCATTGCGACATCCAAAGCATTTATTGTCCAAACCATTTCACCTTTATTGATCGGATCAATATGGTGGATCTGTGTACCCACATTTCCTATCGGATGTTTTCCATAGAAGCGATTCATTTGAACACCTTTCGCATTGAGTAACGCTGGGGCAGACATTGTCTGTCCGTTCAATCCAAGATGCACCGAACCACTTGTCAATTTTGCAAGTGCATCGATACCTGTTTGAAAATCTGCCTCTTTGCCTTCCAATAGGAAATTATAATCCGGTGCTAATGGCGAACTATCAAACCCTGAAATGAAAATGGCTTTAGGAGCAACGTTTGGATTTGCCACAACATCGATCGGACGTTGTTTAACAAATGGCCATAAACCTGCAGCAAGCATTTTTTCTTTTACCTGCTCTCCGTTAAGATCATTAACATTAACAGAAGAAGATGATGCATATTGAATTTCTGAATCAGCAGTGATCACTACCGATAGAATTCTTCTTTTCTCTCCTCGCACGATGGATTTGATCGTTCCACTAACAGGAGAAACGTACTTAATGGATTCATTGTATTTATCATGAAACACAACTTCACCCGCTTTTACTTTTTCTCCTTCCTTTAGAACCATTTTCGGGACCATTCCATGGAAATCAGCAGGCTTAAGAGCTACTTCTGACGGCATTGGAAGTGACTCCATTACCTTCTCAGCCTCTCCTACCAGCTTGATATCCAGCCCCTTTCGAAGCTTAACTGTCTTTGACATCTAACTAAGCGATTTTAAATAACAAAGGCAAAAATATAAAATATGTAACATTGGTATATTTTCATTCCATTTTAAGATAGCTGTGATATTCAATTTAGAATCATTCTAAATAAAAATGAGACCTCATTTTGAACCAATTTGAGAGATAAGTTGTTTAAAAATTGAAAAAGTTTTAACTTTCGACTTCGATGGCAACAACGAACACAGCAATTACTTCCGGAGTCAGGGTTTCAGTATCCACTCAATTCAGATCCGACCTTTCTGATCCGTTGAATTCAAGATTCTTCTTTAACTACAGAGTTTCAGTAGAAAACCAGAATGCTTTTCCTGTTATGCTCATGCATAGAGACTGGTACATCTTCGATTCATTAAACGAAGTCGATTTCGTTAGCGGAGAGGGAGTTGTAGGCGAACAACCTATTATTGAATCAGAGAAAAGATTTTCGTACATCAGTGGATGTGAATTGAATTCTGAAATAGGTCAGATGAAAGGGTTTTACACTTTCAAGAATTTACTGACGGAGGAACTTTTTCAAGTCCACATCCCTCAATTCGATCTGTTCTATCCTCCTAAGTTGAACTAGTCTTTTTTCTGAACATCAACATTGAGGCGAACATAATCGCACCTGCCAGTAAAGCTCCAATCACTCCGTATTTTAGAATGTCCTTAAGACCAATTGAGTTACTTTCCTCATATGCCTGCTGAACGGTTCGGTCAAATTCCATTTTTCTAATTTCCGTAACAGCTTCATTATCTTCAGATCGTCTATCGAATTGTTGTTTATAATAGGTATCCATTACCTCTATTTGCTTCTGAAGAAATTCGATTGCCAGATCCTTTTTGTCAAATTGACTGTACAATTCTGCGATGGCTACATACAGCTCCCCTTCAAGACTAACCAGCCCTGCCTCAACACTAACCTGAATCGCTTTTTTGTAATTTGATTCAGATAAAGTAAAATTGCCAAACTCAAGATAAGCTTCACCTAAATTCATGTATGACTCTGCAATCGACTTCATATTTCCAGTTTTCTCTCTCAAGAGTAAAGATTTATTAAAGTAGTGTAGCACAGAGTCTTTGCTTCCTGAATAAAAATGAACAATTGCGAGATTGTTGTATGCCTGAGCCTGTTGAGACAATGATCCGGATCTAAAACCGAAACGAATACTCTTTTCAAAATATTCTTTTGCGAGCAATAAATTCCCTTTGATCTGTTCGATCGTTCCTAAAAGAGAATATGAATTTGACACTGACTCCAATTTACCACTTTTCAATGCATTGTCTTTATAATCTTGTAATAGTCTTATTGCTTTCTCGTATTTACCGACAGATATATATACTTGTGCAAGATTTACCTTAGCCAGGAATGCTGATGTCGGATCTGGACTTTCCGTCCCTATGTCCAGTGACATAAGGTAATACTTCTCTGCCTTTTTCATTTGTCCGGCCAAGTTATACCCGTTACCTATTTCATTATAGATCTCTGTTAGAGCGACAAAATCCTCTGTACCATTAAAATACTTCCCGGCTTCGTCCAGTAGACGAATACCTTCTGTGGTCTGACCGGCTCGGATCAATCCGCTTCCCATTGCCCTTTTACCAACGGCAGTTGCAAATTCATCTGAATTCTTGATCCCATCAACGATCAGTAAATAGGAAATACTCGTAAGTGTGTCGATATCTGACCGAATTAGATCATTCCATAATTCATTAAGGATTTTAGATCTGGTCGTTAAATCTTTAGCTTCATGATAAGATGTAATATCATTCTTTTGGGCCTGGACACCAGATGTGACAAGTGTTACAAAAATGAATAGTGGTGATAAAGATATTCGCATAATTCCTGATCGTTCCTTGATCATTGCAAGGATAGTCAACATTAGTTACTTTTGCAAAAACAGAAATAAATTATGTCAAACGCTTTTTTTCAAGTCCCAATCGCCAAGAACGAGCCTGTAAAAGCCTATGCACCTGGGAGTGCAGAACGTGAAAGCCTTCTTGCTGAATATAAAAGAATGTTGAACCAGGATCCAATTCAGATCCCGATGAACATTGGTGGAAAAGAAATCCTTACAGACAAGAAACATCCATTAGCACCGCCTCATGATCATTCAAGAATTATTGGATATGCTAATATTGGTGATGCCAGTCATGTGCAACAAGCTATTGATTCAGCCTTAAAAGCTAGAGCAAAATGGGCCGCTTTGCCATGGCAGGATCGTGCTGCGATATTCCTGAAAGCTGCCGATCTTCTTGCTGGACCATATAGAGATAGAATGAATGCTTCAACAATGTTGGCTCAGTCAAAGAATTTCTATCAAACTGAAATTGATGCAGCTTGTGAATTGATCGATTTCTTCAGATTCAACGTTCAATACATGACCCAGATCTATAAGGATCAACCTGAATCGTTACCAGGAATGTGGAACAGATTGGAGTATCGTCCTTTGGAAGGATTTGTATTTGCACTAACGCCATTCAATTTCACTTCTATTGCAGCAAATCTTTCAGCTGCTCCTGCCATGATGGGTAATGTTGTGGTTTGGAAACCAGCAGATTCTCAGATCTATTCTGCTCAAGTGATCATGGATCTATTTAAGGAAGCAGGTGTTCCTGACGGAGTGATCAATATGGTTACAGTTGACGGTCCGGTTGCTGGCAATGTGATCTTCAAGCACAAGGATTTTGCAGGATTACATTTTACAGGATCAACAGGAGTATTCAGATTGTTATGGAAAGAGATTGCCAATAACATTGAGATCTACAGAAGCTATCCTAGAATTGTTGGAGAAACAGGAGGTAAGGACTTTGTAATGGTTCATAAATCTGCTGAGCCGGCATCAGTTGCGACAGCACTTTCTCGTGGTGCATTTGAATTCCAGGGTCAGAAATGTTCGGCTGCTTCAAGAGCTTATGTTCCTTCTAACATCTGGCCGGAAGTGAAAAGAATATTTGTTGAGCAAGTCAATTCGTTCAAGATCGGAAGTCCTGAGGATGGATCCAACTTCGTGAATGCAGTGATCGACAAAAGAGCGTTTGATAAGATCTCAGGATATATCGATTATTGTAAAACGCAATCAGATGCAGAGATCATCACAGGTGGTAACTACGACGGTAGCAAAGGATACTTTATTGAACCTACGACAGTAGTTACAAGTAATCCTAAATTCAGGACCATGTGTGAAGAGATCTTCGGACCTGTTTTGACCATCTACGTGTATGATGAAAACAAATTCGAAGAAACGCTTGAGTTACTTGACCAAACATCAGAATATGCATTGACAGGTTCAATCATATCTCAAGACAGATATGCGATCAACCTGGCAACTGAGAAACTGGTAAATGCGGCAGGTAATTTCTACATCAACGACAAACCAACAGGAGCTGTAGTTGGACAGCAGCCATTCGGAGGAGCGAGAGGTTCCGGTACGAATGATAAGGCAGGAGCATCTATGAATCTTTTAAGATGGGTATCTGCAAGAACTATCAAAGAAACATTTGTTCCACCGACAGATTACCGATATCCTTTTCTTGGATAATAGGTTAAAATGATAACTTTAAAGCGTCTCACTCGAGGCGCTTTTTTTATGGAATATCAGAAAAAGTATAGAAATCCAAAAAATGAATCAGAGGACCTTATTGTCTCATGGGAAAGAGGCTATCGGGAAGTTCAAATTCATTACAGGGATCAGTTGGTGGGTGTAGTTTCGGGAATCAGGGATCTACTGAAGGGAAAAGCTTTTACAGACCCTTCACTTGGAAGTGTAGAAGTGAAGCTTGAAGAAGATCCGTACTTTATTCAATTGATCGTAGATGGCTATCACTCTCCAGATAATCTTCATTATCCGGTCAACGATCTAAAGAATTTGCGCAGCTATTTCATTCCTTCATTGCTGTTTAATGGTATTGCAACATTGATCAACCTCATCCTCTACTTTACAGTACAAATCATTTCATTAGAGAATACTATTTTCCTTTTTTACTTTTTAATTCCTTTCGTACTCACCATTGTAGGAAATATCATCCTGTCAACTAAGCATTGGTATGGTTTTTTGATCAACTTTATTTCCGGACTTCTCCAGTTTCTATTTCCCTTATCATTTTTTGTACTGTCAGGAGATCCTGTTCTCTTAACTCTTTCAATAATTTTCTCGATTCAGGCAATCTTGATGTTGATACCTGTAAAAAGGGCCTATCGAGCCTTCACACATGATCGTCTAAGAAAAAGAACCAATCAGGAAACCATAGATCTCTAATATGAAATTCCAGCGAAGATCCCCTCACCCAAAAAGAAAAAAAGAAGAAGTCATTGTTACATGGACTGGAGGATATGATCAGACTGAGATCATTTACAAAGACTCGTTGATTGGAGTTATTGAGGATCCAAAAGAATTGATCGAAGGGACTGAGTTTCTCGTTGATGGTTTAGGAGTGATCAAAGTTGTTCTTTATGAAGATCCATATGACCTCCATGTCTTTTACAATGGTCTCCACTCGCCTGCCAACACTAATCACCCAAAGATCAATATCGGTTCCGTATCCCTCAATTTCTTTTTACCGATCATTCTAAACGGGATCATTTTTATTCGGTTATATTCATTCCATATTCTTGATAAAAAGGGAACTCAATATTTCGATGGTCCTTTATATTATTTGCTGCTTTCGATCTTAGGGATCTCTTTTTTAGGAATGTCAACAGGAGTAATACTTCTATTCAAAAGGAAAATCGTCGGTTTTTTGGTCGCCGGAATCTTTTTTTACCTGGAAGCTTTTTTGTTCGTCGTCTCGTCTACCTTCTTGAACTGGGGAGAATCCGTATATGTACTCTGGCTGGTTCAACTACTGCATATACTGATCATTCCGATTGCCCTTTTCAGGGTTCTAGAGTACAAAAGGCATTTGATCGAAAGGAATAATCCTACAGAAGAATTATTGGATGACCCAGTAGATTGATCACTTAAGGCACTTGAAATAGTCAAAAGGCTCCAAACATTCATTGCACTGATACTGCGCTTTGCAGGCCGTACTTCCGAATAAACTGATCATTCGGGTGTTTCTCGACTGACACTTGGGACACGGAACAACGGTTGGTTCAGAAAAAAGCACCGATTTGTCGACTTCATCTTCAGGAGGTGCAATTCCGTATTCTCTAAGCTTATCCCTACCTTCTTCTGATATCCAGTCGGTACTCCAAGCTGGGGATAATACCAAGTCTACATCAACATTATCAATTTTGTATTCCCTTAGTTTAGCAATGATCTCATCTTCAATGAGCTTCATAGCAGGACAGCCACTGTATGTTGGAGTAATGGTAACCTGAACATGGTCGCCTTCAATAGATACCTTTCTGACAATACCTAAGTCCAGGATCGTCAATACAGGAATCTCGGGGTCCGCGACCTCGGTAAGATAGTTCCAGATTACACTTTCATTTACCATTCCAATCCAGGGTAAGCTCTTTGCATGTACTGCATGTCTGCAAGGATGTATCCTAAATGTTCTGAATGCATTCCTCTTCTACCTCCTTCAAACTTCCATTGATTATCTGGAATCTTTAAAGTTGCTTCATTCAAAACGTAATCAACCGTTTTGTTCCATTCAGATCTGACATCATCCATCTTTGGAGCAATGCCAGCAGATTCCATCGCTTTCTGCACTTCATCTGAATAGAATAATTCGTCTGTATATCGATATAAAGCATCCAGTGACTCCTGAATTCGTTGATGAGACTCTTCGGTTCCATCACCCAATCGGATAACCCATTCTGAGCTATGCTTCAAATGGTATCTTGTTTCTTTAAGTGATTTTTCTGCAATTGCAGAAAGTTGTTCATCTTTCGAATGTTGCAATGCCTCAAAAAATGGCTTTCGGAATGCATCAAAGAAGAACTGTCTCATCATCGTCATTCCAAAATCACCATTTGGTTGTTCGACTAAAAGTAGATTTCGGTAGTCTTTATCGAATCTCAGAAAGGCAAGCTGATCTGCATTTTTCCCTTTACCTTCAATTTTCGCGGCATAATCAAGAAGTGTTGTCGCTTGCCCGATAAGGTCAAGAGAGATATTGGTCATTGCGATATCCTCCTCAAGGATAGGTCCATGTCCACACCACTCTGCCAGGCGTTGACCAAGGATCAAACTATCATCACCAATTCTGATAACGTATTCAAATAAATGTTCCATTTTCAATCTTACATGTGTTCAATTCCGTCCGGAACATCATAAAACGTAGGGTGCCTATACACCTTGGAATCCGCTGGTTCAAACAATGCGTCAGCTTCTGATGGATCCGAAGCAAAAAGGTTCATTGATTCTACTACCCAAATACTAACTCCTTCAGACCTTCTTGTGTAAACATCTCTGGCATTTTCGATTGCCATCTCTGCATCTGCAGCTCTCAACGAACCAACATGCTTATGATTTAAACCTTGCTTACTTCTGATAAATACCTCCCAAAGAGGCCACTCTCTATTCGCCATTCCAGTATCTTTGGTTATGCACTTTTTCTTTTTGCTCTCTTATCTGCATGCGCCATTGCGGCTTCTCTCACCCACATTCCTTCTTCCTTAGCTTTGCGCCGAGTATCAATTCTATCCTTATTGCAAGGTCCATTTCCTTTTACAACTTGCCAGAACTCATCCCAGTTGATCTCACCAAATTCATAATGACCAGTTTCCTCATTCCATTTTAGATCAGGATCAGGAACCGTAAGACCTATCAATTCAGCCTGTGGAACAGTCGCATCAACAAACATCTGACGAAGCTCATCATTTGTATGTCTCTTGATCCTCCAGTCCATTGATTGTTGCGTATGTTTTGACTCTGCATCATTTGGTCCAAACATCATTAATGCTGGCCACCAAAATCTATTTAGAGCATCCTGTGCCATCGCTTTTTGTTCAGGAGAACCTTTAGCGAGAGTTGTCATGATCTCAAATCCCTGACGCTGATGGAAAGATTCTTCCTTGCAAACACGTACCATTGCTCTGGCATATGGACCATAAGAACAACGGCAAAGAGGAACCTGATTCATGATGGCTGCACCATCAACCAACCAACCAATTGCACCCATATCTGCCCAAGTCAATGTGGGATAATTAAAAATGGAAGAATACTTTGCTTTCCCGGAATGCAGATCATCGATCGTCTGCTCTCTGTCAGCCCCAAGCGTTTCAACTGCACTGTATAAATACAATCCGTGTCCAGCTTCATCTTGAACTTTTGCAAGCAAGACTGCCTTTCTTCTCAAATTAGGGGCTCTTGTAATCCAGTTTCCTTCCGGCAACATCCCAACTACTTCTGAATGGGCATGTTGCGAGATCTGACGGATCAAGGTTTTCCTGTATTCATCCGGCATCCAGTCTTTTGGTTCGATACGAATGTCATTATCGATCTTCTCCTGGAAGCGTCTTTCAAGCTCTGAAATATTTACTTCTTTCATGTCGGTTTTCTTAAAACAAATTTACAAAAAGTTTCTGTTCCCATCGGCCTGACCTATGATCAGTATCTCAATGCTATATTTATAAACATTCTTTGCTCCATTTTGATTAATTTCGAAGCCTAATTTTTTCACAGGATGACACCAAAGTTTCATACATTGACTGTTTCTGACATCTGCAAAGAGACAGAAGATACTGTAAGTGTAGCATTTGAAGTGCCTGAATCTCTGAAGGCAGATTACCAATACACATCTGGACAATACCTCACTCTAAAAGCGATTATTGTCGGTGAAGACATCAGACGCTCGTATTCGTTATGTTCTGCCCCTTATGAAAATGAGTGGAGAGTAGCGATCAAGCAAGTTGAAAATGGAAAATTCTCTTCTTATGCGAATAATCAACTAAAAAAAGGTGACCGGGTAGAAGTTATGACTCCAACAGGAATGTTCACGTGTCATATGGATCCGAATGCATCCAGATCAATTGTACTATTCGCGTCAGGTAGTGGAATAACACCTGTTTTATCTATTGCAAAATCCATCTTAAAAGAAGAGCCTAATAGCGATGTTACCCTGTTTTACGGAAACAAGGGATTTGGATCCATAATCTTCCGAGAACAGATCGAAGCATTGAAAAACAGCTTTATGGATCGCCTACGTGTTGTGCATGTTCTGTCTCGTGAAAGTTTAGGAAATGACATTCAGAAAGGGAGAATCGATAAGCAAAAAGCGCTTGATCTGCACAAAGCATTCCTCAAAGATCAGGACATCGATGCTGTTTATATCTGTGGGCCCGAACAAATGATCCTTGGTGTAAAAGAGGCTATGTTGGAATGTGGTTTACCTGAAAAGTCGGTCCATTTCGAATTGTTTACAACACCAGGTGAATCAAAGAAAGGAGAAGCGATCAAATTACCAAATGAACCAACCATTGCGTCAAACGTTTCAATTATTGTTGACGGCGATACAACCGACATTGCACTCGATAGTGATGGTGACAGCATTCTGGACGCTGCTCAAAAGGCAGGAGCTGATCTTCCTTTTGCATGTAAAGGAGGTGTTTGCTGCACTTGTAAGGCAAAAGTTATGGAAGGACATGCCCGAATGGATGTCAATTATGCGTTGGAAAAAGATGAGGTAGAAGCAGGATACATTTTAACTTGTCAAGCGCACCCAACAAGCGAACGTTTAGTAGTATCCTTTGACGAATAAGTATGGGAATTTTTAGTTTTAAAAGAAAAGATAAATCAGAATCAGAGAAAGGGCCAAAAGGATTTTTCTCTGTGAGAGTTGAAGAAGTCAAGAAATTGACTGACGATTCTGTTCAGATCGTCTTTGACCTTCCGAGTGATCTGAAGTCAAAATTTCAATTTGTACCCGGACAATACATCAATATTGCGGTTGACATCAACGGAAAAAGTGAACGCAGATCTTATTCGATCTGTTCCTCTAAAGACGAATCACTATCCATCGCTGTTAAGGCAGTTAAAGACGGAAAGGTCTCCAATTGGGTGAATGACGTTTTAAGACCGGGGGATCATTTGTGGATCTCATCCCCGGAAGGGAACTTCAAGCTTGACAATCAACAGATGAATATTGTTTGTATTGCGGCAGGTTCAGGGATTACACCGATTCTTTCAATGATCAAAACGATGGATACCAAAAATGGAACATCAAGATTGTTGTTTGGAAACAGATACTCCAATAACATCATGTTTCAGGACGAGATTCAAAGCTTGAATTCTGTGAACTCGACATTGTTTTTAAGTGGAGAAGACAAAAATGGATTTAGACGAGGTAGGATCAATAAAGATAATCTTACGGAAGTCATCAAAGAAGATCTTGATCTTTTAAAAGCAGATGCATTTTTCATTTGTGGACCAGAAGGAATGATCAAGGAAGCAAAGAATACACTTACTTTTTTTGGAGTACCTGAAAATAAAGTTAAGTATGAACTTTTCACCGTTTCTGAAAATTCAGGGGATGGAAAAGTTCTGGAAAATGACTTTTCCGGTATGAGCCATATAAAGGTGATCCTGGACGATGAAATCGCTGAATTCGATCTTGATGCCAAAGGAAAAACAATTCTTACGGCTGTCGAGGCTTCTGGATTGGATGCTCCATATTCATGCCGAGGAGGTGTTTGCTGCTCTTGTAAAGCAAAGGTACTTCAAGGAAATGCGGTGATGAAAATGAATTATTCATTAACCGAAGAAGAAATCGCAGAAGGTTATATTTTAACTTGTCAGGCTCATCCGGCAAGCGAAAAAGTTGTTATTTCATTCGATGAATAAGACAGCAGTAGTTGTTGGGGCCAGTCGTGGTATTGGGCGTGCGATCGTTGAGCAACTTGCTGCTATTGATGGAATGTTCGTTCATGCACTTTCAAGGGACCGGGAGAAAATGAACAACACATTTGGTCATTTGAAAAATGTCAAATGTCACCCATTTGATCTTTCTTCCAATGTTCGTCAACAAGCAAGTGAAATTTTTGCATCGGTTGGAAGTATTGATCTTCTGATCAACAATGCTGGTAAACTTGTAAACAAGCCATTTACTTCTTTGACTCATGATGATATCGAAGGATGTTATCAGACAAATGTGATCGGTGTGATGGAAACTGTTCAAGCTGCCGTAGAATACATTTCTGCTGGACACATCGTTAATATTAGCTCCATGGGAGGATTTCAGGGATCCGTTAAATTTCCGGGACTTTCAGCCTATTCGACATCTAAAGCTGCTGTTTGTAGTTTCACTGAACTATTTGCGGAGGAATACAAAGACACGAACATCAAAATGAATTGTCTTTGTTTGGGAGCAGCACAAACTGAGATGCTTGAAGAAGCCTTCCCAGGATATAAAGCACCGTTAACAGCAGATGAAATGGCTGAATACATTGTCGATTTCGCTGTAAATGCGCATCGTTTTCTTAACGGAAAGATAATTCCTGTGTCTCTTTCGACACCCTGAAAATTGATTTGTTACTTTTAGTAACTACTGAATTCTAATACCAAACTACCAACTTTGTTCTTCAAACGAAAAAATACAAGTTCGATGACAGACAGCGAGATCGTTGCTCTGGCAAAAGAGCGTCAGGATTATTTCGGAGAACTCTACGAAAGGTATTTTGACCAGATCTTTCGCTTTGTCTTTAAGCGATTAGGTGGACTGGAAAACGAAGCAGGAGATATAACTCAACATACGTTTATCAAGGCAATGGCCAATCTCAATAAATATGAAGATCGTGGTCTCCCCTTTTCAAGTTGGTTGTATCGTATCGCTCAGAATGAAGTGAACATGTATTTCAGAAATTCAAAAGGGAATTACACGGTCGAGATCGATGAAAGAAAATTCAAAGACCTGTGCGAAGAAGCTGAGATCAACTACATGAGTTCTGAACAACAAGAACAGCTTGTTCAGCTATTAAATGAACTTGAACAGGAGCATCTGGATCTGCTGGAACTGAGATTCTTCCAAGGAATGAGTTTTAAGGAAATTGCCGACATTTACAGTATTACTGAGCCAAATGCAAAGATGAGGGTATACAGGATCCTAGAAAAACTAAACAAAAAGTGGTCAGACGAAAAATGAGAAAGTTTTCAATACATAAAGAAAATAAAGAGCTTGAGCCTTCGGAAGAACAGATCCGAAGACACAAGGATTTCTCTCGTCTTCATCACGATTATGAGCGTCTGACGAAAAGAGGGAAAAAACCTATTTATCAGGATCCGAAACTATACATGCTTCTGGTACTGATCGGGATTATTCTTCTCATTATCTTCCTGGAGGACTAAGCTTCATTGTAAAATCTGTTTTTCTTTCGTAATTTCATTTCTTAAATGGGATCACCTAGACTGAAAATACGACTGCTATTTGCTGTAATGAGCTACTTGCTACCTCTTCAGGCGCAAGATATTCACTGGTCCCAGTTCAACGATAACCCGATTTTTCAAAATCCAGCACTTTCCGGGCACTTTGTAGGTGATTATCGGTTTCATGGGAATTACAGAGATCAGTGGCGCAGTGTAACTGTACCATTTTCAACTTTTTCCTTGTCGTCTGATTCAAGAATCTTTCAAAAACCCAATCTGGGTTATGGTTTGATGCTCTTTCATGACGTAGCGGGTGATGGTAATCTTAGAACGATTGAAATTCAAGGGAATCTTTCCTATCTGTTGAAATTGACATCAGACTCTTCTCAAGTCCTTCGATTTGGAATGAATTTCGGAATGAATCATCGACAGGTGAACTGGGATAATTTCTATTGGGACAATCAGTTCAATGGAATTGAATATGATCCATCTTTGCCATCAAACGAAACTTTTCAAACCGATCGTAGAACCAATTTTTCTATTGGTACTGGAGCCATGTATGAATTTCGAAAGGACGACAGAAATAAAGTCACAGCTGGTATTGGATTTTTTAATCTGAACCATCCTGATCAAGGATTTTATGGAACGGAGATCAAAAGAGATGTGCGGTTCAATTTCTTCGCCCGAGGAATGAGAAAACTTGATGTAGACTGGGATCTTATTCCAAGTGTACAGCTGAATATACAGGGAGTTTATCGTGAATTACTAATTGGGTCACAAGCTAAATACACGCTCGTTAAAAGTGTAAATGATTACAAAGCATTTTATGGCGGCATCTTTTACCGTAACAGAGATGCAGCTTTCGTTAGCGTAGGGATGGATTATAACAACTGGTTCGCTGGATTATCCTATGATATAAACTTCTCCAAACTGGTACCAGCCAGTAGAACACGTGGAGGTGTAGAAATAGCGGTTCGATACATATTATTTCATTTCAAACCTTCAAAATCACTGCATAGGGTATGTCCAGATTATATCTGATCATCGCATATATCGTTGTTCCCTCTCTTGTCTTTGGCCAGGGAAAAGTATCGACCTACCTGAAACATGCTGAAGAAAAATACAAAGCCGGTGATTATTTCTACGCAGCAGAATTGTACCGAAGGGCCATGGACCTGGACAGCAATTCAGTAGCAACTTTATGGATGTATGCCGAAACACTGAGAGCGTACAAGGATTATCGTACAGCAGAATATTACTATAAAAAGGTATACGAAAAGGAAGAAGCAGGTATTTATCCCTATTCACTACTCTACTGGGGACTGATGCAAAAACAGAACGGAAAATATGAAGAGGCTCTTGAGACCTTCAAAAGAGCAAAAAAGAAATATTCAAAAGATAAAAAAGGATATCTCTACCTAAAGTCGAAAAGAGAGATCGAATCATGTCTTTGGGCAAAGAATGCCATTAAGGACACTGCCGAGGTGAACTTTTTCCGTTTACCTGAAACGGTCAATACAAAGGATTCAGAGTTTGGACACTCACTCTATGATGGAAAGCTGATCTTCTCGTCATTAAGAGCGGATTCGGTAAGCACCGCCGAAGAAGTATATGGGACAAATTATAAAACGAGATTATACTCCTCGAAAACGGAAAACGGAAGATACAACGAAGGCGAATTGATCCAAGACCTTTACAATGAATCGTTGAATTCAGGGAATGGTACCTGGTCTTTAGATGGCAAAAGGTTCTATTTCAGCTTTTGTCAAAGTGATTCTTATAACTACCGATGTAAGATCATGGTTGCTTATTATGAAAATGGTAACTGGTCGTCAATTGATTCGCTTGGTGAAATCATTAATGAGCCAGAAAGCAATACCACCATGCCTTGTATTGGAGAACTTGACGGAATGGAAGTACTTTTCTTCTCTTCAGACCGTGAAGGTGGCGAAGGTGGAATGGACCTCTATTATTCAGCAATAAAGAATGGCAATCAATTCAGTAAGGTTAGAAATATTAAGTCCTTGAATTCACCGGATAATGAATTGTCACCTTGGTGGGAGAATTCTACAAAATCCCTTTATTTTTCTTCTTCCTGGCCCGATAATTTTGGTGGATATGATGTCTTTTCCTCTTTGTACAAAACTCAGTTTGAGGAACCTTTAAATCTTGGTCTACCCATAAATAGTCCAGCGAATGATATTTATTATTTCAAAAATAAAGACACTTCATTTGTGACTAGTAACCGCATTGGAGTGTTGTATTCAAAAAATCCGACATGCTGTTCTGATATCTTCTCTTCGACACCTATTATTCGCTTAGAAGAACCGACACCGAGAGAAACATTGGCTGAACTAAACAAGCGATTACCAGTGACATTGTATTTCCACAATGACTGTCCTGACCCTAAAACCTGGGATACGTTGACAAAGGTCAATTATATCATTGGTTATGGTGAGTATAGTGAAATGCTTGAGAAATATCAAAAGGAATACTCTACGGGATTATCTGGTCAAAAAGCAGAAGATGCCAAAGAAGATATCGAAAACTTCTTCATTGAATATGTCGATCAAGGGGTGAAAGACCTTGAATTATTTAGAGACCTGTTGCTTGAAGAACTTCAAAAAGGACTGAAAATTAAGATCATGGTAAAAGGTTTTGCCAGTCCATTGGCAAAGACAGATTACAATGTCAATCTTACAAAAAGAAGGATTTCATCTCTGATCAATTATATGATGGCATACGATAATGGAGTGTTCAGGCCTTACATTACAAATACTGCATCCAACGGAGGTCATATTGTTTTTCAAGGCGTGCCTTTTGGCGAATACACCGCGAACAAATTCACCAGCGACAATTTTCACGATCAAAAGAATTCCGTTTATTCGAGGGCTGCAGCGATCGAAAGAAAAATAGAGATTCAAAGCGTTACCTATCTGGACGACAGAAAAGATTTCCCGATCAAGGTTGAAAAAGCGATTCAGGATGCCGGGAAAGTTAAGAGCGGAACTGTCATTGAAAAAGAGTTTAGGATTCAAAACGTCACGAAAGAAAAGGTTGAGCTCACGGGAATTGATACTCCTTTTGATATTCTTGATGTTCAATTAGAATCAAATTCAATTGATCCGGAAGGTTCAGTTGTTGTAAAAATCAGTTTCAATACAACAGGGTACGCAGGTATGAATGTGAAGTACATAGATATTATTGTGGCTGGAACTGAGGAAACTCTTCGTCTTTATGTATCATCTGAGATCGAGTAATCCTTATTTCTTCGTGGAATATTTTAATTTTGCCATAAACAAAGCAAGATGAGCACAGAGCAAACACAAGTGGTCAATGCTCCCAGACCAAGGTTAAAGTTTATTGATATGGCGAGATCCTTTGCGATCCTGCTTATGATCGAAGGTCATTTTACGGGTGCAGCTTTGTCGGATGCATATCGAAAAGATGAGTACTTGCTTTACAGTCTATGGCATAATTTACATGGATTGACGTCGCCGCTGTTTTTTACGGTAACGGGATTGATCTTTGTGTATCTGCTATCAGGAAACACTTCAGGAGGCTATTTATCGAACACTAGAGTTACTAAAGGTTTCAATCGAGTTCGACAGTTGTTGTTTTGGGGATATTTCATACAATTTAATCTTTGGAGTTTCAGTAAATCGATCTATTATGAAAGTGAATTTCACATGGATTGGTTCTATGCTTTTCATGTTCTGCAGTCAATTTCGTTCGGAATTCTGTTTCTCCTTCTGATCTTCGGGATCTATAAATTGATCAACAAAGGAGCTCTTTACTGGTATTATCTGATTGGGGGCCTAACGATGATGTTCATATATGCACACATGAAATATTACATCAATGTTCAACAGGACCTTATAGCTGCAGGTACAATAGCAGAGCCTCAATACTGGCCAGCCTGGGCGCCCAAGATCATTCAAAACATGTTTTATGGCCCTTATTCAGACTTTTCGTTTGTAAGGTATTCAGGCTACACAATTCTGGGAGGAATGCTCGGCAGCATCATCAAAACATATGAACATAAAACCAGAGAATGGTGGTTTGGTGCTGTATTTATTGCGATAGCACTAATTCTGAATTTTGGAACTCAATCAGCACTTCATTGGATGGATAAATACACCGTTGCAACAGGGTTGACCGATCATGGTGTTCTTGAGCTTACCACCACAACTATTGCACGACTTGGACAAGTAATTGGACTCATAGGAATACTGATTTATGTAGACAAACACTTTAACGTGAAATCCGGATTATTCCTGAAAATTGGACAAAATACCTTGCCGATCTACGTTGTGCACGTGATTATTTTATATGGTGGAGTACTCGGATTCGGTTTAAAGCCTTTACTATTTGACAGAGATCTTCATCCATGGATTGCAGTGAGTATTTCTGCCACCTTTATGATTCTGTTCGCAATAATGGTCAAGTACATCGAACCACTCGAGGAAATTTATGATAAAGTACTCGATAAGATCTCTTTGAAAAGACTACTATTCAAATCAAAGAAGGCCTGATCAGTTTTTCTTCGTACTCTTTGGTTTTTTCTTAGCTTTTGGTTTTTGCGGCTGCGCGATAGTGATTTTGGTAGTATAGGTTCTTATGCCGCATTCGTCATCTACTGTTAATTTCACCTTGTATGTCCCAGGTTTCTTATACAAGTAGGTAACATTTTTTTCCTTTGAAGTAGAACCATCACCAAAATCCCATGAAATGCTTTTTGCATTCACAAAATAACTCTTACAAGAGATCATTTGGTGTTGATCCTTTCCTGTCAACGGAGTAACCGTATGATAGTTCACATCCAGCTTGAACTCATTCATTCGCTTCAGCACAACATCAGCAGCATGCTTTTGGATCTCTTTTGCCTCTTTAGTACCAATGGTATTGGTGAAGGCACCTTCAGGACTTTCCCTGAAAATTGCTGTAAAATGAGTACAAGCAGATAGATAAGAGCCATTTTTATTTGGATGCGCATTATCGGCATCGTACAAATTAATTCCAGGGTGTTTCCTTCTGAATTCTCTCCAAACTAATCCAACCGGATCAATAGGAAGAGAAAATATTTCACTCACGTACTTATATCCAAATTCAATTCGATCGGTCATCTTATCATAAGAATCTGTTTCTGGTCTTTCCTCAAATCCATCTTTATAACCCCAGGTCAGGTACAAATGAATGTTTGCGCATGGGCTATAGTGCTTGATCGTATCCATGATCTGAACCATGTACGGAATGGTAGCGGTATCGAGATAAGAAGGCTCAAACGTAAATTCACGCGAATAACCCTGGATCACGACATAATCCCATTTACGACTCTTTATTGCTTCATACATATCAGCTCTGGTCGTATGTACATTAAATGATGCCCCAGATCGGGTATTCATTTCCACATGGACTTTTTTGCCTTTTGCAATACAGATCTTTTCAAAGATCTTAGGCATATTGTTCATGTGCGTATATGAGTTCCCGATAAATAAAATATTAGTAGAATCACCCGTACCGGCATAGCCAGTACCGCTCAAGGCTGTTAAAATGCCACATGTCCCCAATATTTTCGATAACCACCTTTTCATAGGAATTCGAATACAATCAATTTTATATTCTGCGACAACAGCAATTTTCAGTCCATCAATTTGACGTTCTCAATTGCATAGCAATATCAGACAACTCTTCTTGACTCAGCTGAAGTTTTTGCTGTCCAAAATCCATGTCACTTATCGAATTGATTGGAATCAAGTGAATATGCGCATGTGGAACTTCAAGTCCAATAACCGTGACGCCAACTTTCTTACATGGAAATGTTGACTTGATCTTAGCTGCCACCTGTTTTGAAAACATCATCATTTCGCCCAACAGCTCATCTTCAAGATCAAAAATATAATCCACTTCAACTTTAGGGATAACAAGCACATGTCCTTTGCGCAAAGGCATTATATCTAAAAACGCCAGAAATTTATCATTCTCAGCCACTTTGTGACATGGGATTTCGCCATTGACGATTCTGGTAAAAAGAGTAGCCATTATCTGGAGATCTCTAGGATTTCAAACTTCATTATTCCTGCAGGAGTCTGCACATCAGCAATCTCTCCTTTTACCTTCCCTAATAGCCCTTTACCAATTGGCGAGTCGATTGAAATCTTCTTTTCTTTCAGATCAGCTTCATTTTCAGCTACAAGTGTATACTCCATCTGCATGCCATTAGCGACATTCTTGATCTTTACCTTTGAAAGGATATAGACTTTTGAATTATCTATGTTCGTTTCATCGATAAGTCTGGCATTTGCAATAACACTTTCCAGCTTAGATATTTTCATTTCAAGCAATCCCTGAGCCTCTTTTGCGGCATCATATTCTGCGTTTTCAGAAAGATCTCCTTTATCACGAGCTTCAGCGATTTGAGCTGAAATTGCCGGACGTTGCACAGTCTTCATATCATGCAATTCATCCTTCAACTTTTTTAATCCTTCTTCAGTATAATAATTAACCTGTGACATTGTCTTTTTCTTTGATGTACTAACAAAAACAAGAGAGCCCATCAGGACTCTCTTGAGTAACAAATATATGAAATAATTTTTTTACTTCAGATTGATCGTAGCACCAATTGTGTGAATGATACCGAATTGACCAGCGAACCTAGACGCATATTCAATACCGATCGCGCTTTCATTTTTAGTGATCGCATCAACAGAGAAACCTGCTGTAGGACCAACTAATGCATTTGAACGATTCTCTGCAGAAAGAATACCGTTCTCGTAAACAAATCCTCCTCTCAAGTTGAATGCTACTTTTCCTGTAGACATTCCATAGTCCAAACCAACTCGGAATTGATCCTTTGAGAATGAATTCGCCGTGAATCCAAATGCAGCGATCAACTTACTGTTCTCATTGAATATGAAATCATATGATCCCATGATCGAAAGAAGCGAAGGCATTTCGTATGTAGCAGATCTCTCTTCTAATGATGCCTGATACCCAGTGGACACATAATTCACCTGCTGAGCCAATCCATCACCTTTGTAACGCATCACCGGACCAACATTCTTAAGTGCAATACCGAACTTCACTTGCTCTTGCTCCCCAGTCACATATCGAATACCCGCATCGATCGCCATTCCTGACGCTTTCAAGTTTGAGATACTTTCAGAGATCACCTTGAAGTTTATTCCTCCATAGATAGATGCTGAGAAAGCCTTTGCGTATCCAACGTTGAAAATATTTGCTCTTGGTGTAAAGAAACCAATATTTCCTTCCGGGTTAGCTACTGTAGTGATTGGAATATCACCGAAATTCATTGACTGAACACTCACTGCAATAACGTCTGACTCAGAAACACGCAATGCAATACCCGCACTGTTGAACGCAATACCTGCACTTCCCATCCAGTTGGAATAGTTGAACTTGATCTGAGTTTTATCAGTGAATGCAAGACCTGCAATGTTGTGGAATGTTGCTTCCAAACCATTCACATGTGCACCACCAGCATCACCGATAGCAGCACTTCTTGCCCATGGGTTAATAAGCATGTGAGAAGCACCTGCAGAACCTACACGATCCTCATTCCCAGCGATCACACCGAAGCTGTAAATAACAGCTCCAGCAGCGATCAAACTTTTTATATTCAAAATTGAACTTTTCATCTCAATTTACTTTTTCTGTTCGATTAAATACCTTGTAAGTCTACCTGTCTCATACCTCCGAAGAACTTGAGAACAACTTCTCCAACTTCCGGTACTTCCACATGTATTAAATAAACACCTCCTGCAACCGGAATATTTTTCCAGTTGTTAAGATCCCAGTCAATTGATGTAACTGGACTATCCTTCTCAAATGTCCTAACTAACTTACCATTCACTGTATAAATACGAACCGTACATCTTTCAGGAAGATTCGTGATCTTCACTCTTGTATCCAATCTGTTTCTTTCGTATTCTGAATATGCATAGTAAGGGTTTGGAACAACGTTGATCATTTTCAACGCTTCAGCCAACTGATCCTTACTTGCTGTTACAGTAGAGATATCATCCATTGACCAAGAGTACATCGGCTTACCACCATTTTCTCCTGATCCAACAAAGTTCTTGTACTCCTTGTTGATTCTCAACTTAATCGTAACATCAGATGAAAGTAACGTCTGGTCTACAGTTAGTATTGGATTTGCAACCCACGAAAGACTTCCGTATAATTCTCTCTTAGCTGCTGAATTGTTAGCTTCAACCTCCAACATCTTTTGGTATGCAAAGTTTCCTCCATTAGATTCAGCTACGAAAGGATCATAATAAGGGAAGTCATATCCTTGAGTATACCCGTTGATCGTCTTTTGGTTGTAGCTGAATACATAGATAGCATGCTGACCACCCATCAAAGGATTTCCAACACCATCAACCAATCTGTCTGATGGATTCCACTTCATGTCAGCTCCATTCTCAGCTCCTAGGAAGGAGTTTTCACCGAAAGCCATGTAAAGACGTGCGCCTGATTCTAAGTCAACAGCATAACCTGGGAACCACCCCATACCAGTTCCTGTTCCATCAGGGTTACCATTCTTATCAACACTTTGACTCTTTCTCATTTGACCAGGCGAAGCACCACCAACATTCAAAGATGTTGATCTACCCAATTCAATAACCGGACATCTTGTCCACTTACTCTTATCAGATGTCAATACGATATTAACACTTGGCAAGAATGAAATTGAAGCATTTGTTTTTGCAGATCCAGGCGAAGTCAAATTGTAATACGCCAATGGCATGAAGTCAGCCTGATATCCTACTAATCTGTGTGGAGCAATTCCACCGTCTAATAGTTTTGCAAAATTCTTATCGTCATCCTGACCAGCTTCATCCTTATATTGACAAGGATCGAAATATGGTAACACTTGATCATCACATTCATCTGTTCCAGGAGTGTAATCACCCGAACGAATCCAGTTTGTTGGATAGAATGCGTCATTATCCTGGATGAACGACAACCATCGCTTAGAAGAATCTGAGAAATCGATCGAAGCATCGATCATATCAGTCACCTTAACAGATGCATTCCCTGATTGACCGTAGTACTTCTCTTGATAGATCTGAACACTCACACCCCACTGAGGAATTATCTGTTCGTTTGAAGTTTGAATTGTTCTTTCAGATTCAACTGAATCGATAATTGAACCATTCTTCTTATCGTAACGATAGATCACCCAACTTGCAGTGTCCGCACCATTTGAAGATGATACAGCATAATCTCTAAACTTACATTCATAGTATCCACCTGCAAGATTCAATGGATCTACAACTTTTACATTGATCGGTCCAGCACCATAATCATAAACAGGGTTTTCTGCGTATCCTGTAGAAATAACAGATGACAATGTAGATGGCGTAAATTCAAGGGCTCTGTTTCCGTTACCGTATCCATCGAGACGAGTGATTCTTGGCGACGAACCATACTCAATTCTTTGAGCTGTACCATCAGCCTCTGGAGTTGGGTTATGAGGAATAGCAGCTATTGGTGCAATTGCAGTTCCATCATAGTTCAAACGAGATGAAATATAAGGAATCTTTTGTCCGTCCAATGCCAGTGGATCATTTGGATCATACTTCTTGAACTGATTGAATGCATATGCAACCGCTACATAGTAGTAAGTCTTGTGATTTACTAAAGTTCTAGTTCCACTTGCGAAAGCATCATCTGTAATTTTGAATGAGTGTCTGATTCCATTGTTCTCCCCGTCAACTTTTTCAACTGGTACAGAGAAACCAAGTGCTTCATCAAATTCGAAATTGATAATTCTTTCAACGTCATTCTTAATGTCACATTGAGCAACCAAACGTGCTTTTGTAGGATCAGTGATATCGGCAACAGAAATTTCTTCTGAAGCAAGCTGGTAGATTTGATATCCTTCAAATCTATAGTAACGATCTACAGTTGGATCCGGGATATTAATATCGTCGATCTCCTCGTATGCTTCCTGATAGTTATTTGAAGAAATTGGGTTTTCCAACATTAGGATCAATTCATTCTCCAATTCCTGAATAGTCAATTTCGGAGCATCTGGAGGAGAAAGGATCTTAAAACAAGCATCGAACAAAGCCTGTGCTTTCGTATCCGCTCTCTTCATTGCATTTACAGAAGAGAATAGATCTCCATCCGCACCTCTGCCGAATACGATACCCACTGTAATGTTGTTTACAGCTCCCGGACGTAATGTGAACGGACCAGCAGACTGAACAAAACGACGGTCACCAGAAGGGTTATTATTCGTTGATTCATCCCATCCATTCGGGAAGGCACCACTCATATCTGTTCCAGCAGTAGACCAATGTAATGGATCCGATGTTCCAGGGAACATGTAATCAGACAATACAGTAGTTACCCCAGTAGAACCTTCATATCCTAAACCTCCATAGAACATTTCTGAACCATTCGCCCAACGACCTCTCATGAAGTTATAGTATTCAGCAGCTGTTCCCGGGTCATTATACGGATACTGCGATGTTGATGTATAGTAAGTGAATCGACGCATACCGAAACGCTCATTATCGATCACACCATCAAAATATCCAATACCAATTCCTTTATAAACAATTCCGTTTCCAGCAATAGCCGCAGTAACTGTTGGCGTAACAAGTGTTCCACTGCCATCAACATATGGACCTACGTTATCAATTCCATCTGCATCCTGGTATGGACCTTCGAAGAAGTCACATCCGATCGCTGGAGGATTATCACCGTAACCTGGACGACCACCATCTGCCTGGTCAAACAAGTCACCATTGAACATGTAACCAAGTCCTCTAGATACGTCACAACCGGTGTAGTCATCAGAGTAGTTTCCAATATCAGCATCCAAATACTGAGAGAAATAAGTATTGTACAAAGTTTGTGTACCTCTATTGATCAATTCATAGTTATAGAACGTCATACGGTTCACTTCATCGTTCGTAGCGAAGGCGAATGCTTGCGCACGAATTTCCATACCGATCGGATCACCGTTTGTTTCTGTGTGAATATTCCCTTTATCATTGAATACCCACCAGTGTGTCTCATCACCATATAATGAAATACGACGATCAACACCACACTGAATATCATCTCTTCCAAGGATATCATCATACCAAGGATGGTCACCTTGTCCTATCGCATCGTAGTTTCCACTACCATCGCGATCATAATAAGGAGCCAAGAAGTAATCCTGACCAAGAGAAACATCTCCATGCGCTGGCCAGTTTGTAATTCTGTTCAATTCATCGTTTGTTGGCTCTGTAATATCATCACAACCTTCCGTTGTAACTCCATTGTTACATTCCCACCAAATGTTGAAACGGATGATCTCAGCCTTTCGAATTGTAAAGAACTTATCGTATGCGATACACTGATTTGGGTCGATGTTGGCTTCACCAAAATCTCTCGTAGCGTCATCACCAACCGGGTTCAATGGGTTAAAATTCCCTGTTCCAGGATTTACCGTTAGTGGACCAGGCCAGAAGTCATTTCCCTGACGATATCTAAGTGCCGCCAACTTCAACTGTCCGTTAACATCAGTACCACCCATCCATAATGCACCAGCATAGATACAATGAAGTCCTGAACCATTGGGAATCTCATAAGAGGCAACCCCTGCTTGACGGTTCTGGAACATACTTCCCCCCTGCTCGATCAACGCCTTAACGTCGTTGAATTCCATCGTGATCTTCGCAGTCGCAGGAGAACAGTTCGCTCCTTTATGAACCGGTGACGGCTTTGCACTTTTATCATTTGGTCCTAAGTATGCTAACGCACTTGTTGACCACAATGCTGCCGTTCCTAATATAACTGCTATTATTTGCTTTTTCATAATGCTAATTTATATTATGAATTAAAAATCGAATTTAACACCCAAACGAATCGTTCTTGGAACACTTATGTTGAAAGGGTTCTGGATCTTCATCGTATAGTAATCACGGAATGACTGCTCATCTAACTGGTTCTGGATCGAAGTCTGGTTTGCTGCAGCAGCTAAGTAACCATCATCATCCCAGTTTCCTGTTGCTCTATACACTCCTAACACGTTGAACTGATTGAACAAGTTCGTCGCACGTACATAAACATTCAAGAATGTTGCTTTTTTCTTTCCTTCTTCTTTTCCAAACTCAAGTGTGAACGTTCTGTCCAACTGAAGATCCAAACGGTAAGACCACGGTAATCTTGAACCATTAAGCGTACCATTCAAACCAGCTGTTAAACTTCCGATTCCTTCATCCGTAATGAACGTTTGAGAAGAATATGGAGAACCAGAATAGATATTCGTGATGATGTTCAAACCAGTGTTTTCGAATAATGCAAAATCACCGATCATAGGACCATTGTAATCTTCATCCTCTCCATATCTGTAATCCATAGTGATCGCAAATGCGTGTCTTTGATCGAATGAATAAGGGAAGATCGTTCTCAAGTTAGGAAGACCCGCATTAACAAGACCAGCAGCTGAAGTTGCATCAGAACCAGTACCATCAGCAAACTGTAAAGTATATGCTGCAGTCATACGGATATTTCCAGTTCTTCTTAAGTCATAAGATACTGTCATACCTTTTACTGTACCAAAGTCACGGTTACCGAAAGTTCTATATGTCGCAGGATATGCTTCGAATACATTGATCAACTGAACATTGTTTCTTTGCTCACGATAGAAAGCAGAGATCTTCAATGAAGACGTTCTTGTCAATACCTGCTGGAAACCTAATTCATAATCTACAGTAGTCTCAGGCTTCAAGTTAGCATTGTTGATCACTGAATTTCTTTGATTAATAAATTGGTATTCGTAAGGGTTGAATCTAAATCCTGTAGTAGGACGCTTTGTCAATACATCATAGTGAGCAAAGAAAGACGCCTCATCAGAAATAGGGAATGAGAAAGCGATACGAGGCATCACATTGATCTGTGGCTTGTAATCTTCGAAAGCAGTTGCGTTCGGTGTCTCTTGAGATGGATCCAACAACCATGGCGCGATTCCTGTCGCTCCTCTGATCACTTTGGGATCCTCTACTTGTGTACCTTGATTATTGAACCAATCTGTTCCGTTACGGAAACCATTGATCGCGTTTGGATTGTTAACATCATTCACATATACGATGAAATCATCTCCCATTGCTTCTGGAATGTCCACCCAGGAATACGCAGAAGGATCATCCAATTTCATTTGTCTTGCTTCAGCAACTGTGCGAGCGTTGTAGAACAAATACGGATCTTTCAATACCGGCTGGTTAGCGTCGAATACGTCAACACGAACTCCGACGTTAAATACGATATCACGGAACGCAAACTTATCCATCAAGTAACCCGCCATATAGATAGGTTGGAAGGCTCCTACAAAACGCTTGTAATTTCCGTTTTCATCAAATTCGTTGAAGTAGTTGTTGATGTCCGTAGCTCCGTTCACTTTACGACCTGTGTGGTCATATCCCCAATAAGAAACAAATGAATTACCTCCATTCATCAATTCATCTGGAGAGAACATAGAGAAAGTGAAGATCGATGGATCATACTGGTCGATATCGATGAATTCTGAACCAGCACCACCTTCATTGATCATTCCTTGATTGTACAAATACTGTCTTAAGTTGTAATCGAAGAATGACTGGTTGTCATTATTCACCTGACCACCATATTGTCCTGTGTAAGATTGATGAGCATATCCCGAGTTCAAACGATCGTAAGTGATTGCTTTGAATGAACCAGAATCTGAAATCACTCCTGAATTAAGGTCTAATTCTCTGATGTGGAAGTTTGCCAACTGACGAGCAATTGACCAGATGCCGATCGGACCACTGTCACCAGATGTCCAACCTCTATCCCATCTTTGTTCAAATTCGAATCCTAAAGAAAGTGAGTGGTCACCGATGTTAACAGCTCCAGAACCAGTTACACGGAACTGATCGTTCTCCGTCTTTCCAAAATAGTTGTAAGGAGAACCAATATTCGACCAGATCTGATATACACTTGAAGGAGAGTCACCATTTCTCAAGGCGTTACCTTGCTGGATTTGGAATAGATTCTCGTAGTGTCCGTCTGGATTGTCAGCATAAATGTTGTAATACTGAGTAGTAATCGCAGCTAATGCAGCATTTGCTTCTGATGGAGAGAATGCTACCTCTACATCACGGAATCCATTGTGAATATACAATTGCTGATCTGAGTTAAACTCGTAAGAAGGAACTCTTGTTGTTGTGAAAGTACCAACGTGACCATAATTGAACATGTTGTACTTGTGCTTTGGATCGTAAGCCTCATCTTTAGACTTTGAATAGTCAACCATCAATGAATAGAATGCAGACTTCAACTTAGAGCTGCTTCCTTCACGATCGTTGGTGAATCGCTGAGTTAAACGACCAAATACTCTCCAGTCCAATGACTTGTATGCACCAAAGTTCTGGAAGTTCAATAATGATCCACCATACGAATAGTTATTTCCGTATGCATAGTTCATTGATCCCCCGAATGAAAGGTTCATAGACGGTCCAGTATTCACATCGATCTTTGTCTGCGCAGACAAAACAGAGCTTCTTGCGTTCATTCTCCATGGAACTTTTTCAAAGTCATCCATTCTTAAGAACGATGCATTATAGAAAGTACCAAACCCTGTAGAAGTTGGACGAAGCGGATTCTCTAACAAGTAATCTCTTGCTTCCTTCTTAATGCGGTATCCTCCTCCTGCTAAAGGACGGCTATCCAATTGATCAGTGAAGTTCACTGAAGCCAGGAATCCTAATCTTGGTTTTGTTTTCTTTCCTGTTGAATCTCTCTGCATCCAAAGCGGACCGGAAAGCATCCCTTCGATCAAATTGTATCCGTACTTATCAAGACCAATCACTTTACCATCATAACCATCTGGATCAGCACCGTTAATGTAGAATCCAGAAGTAACTGCTTCAATTGAACCAAAGTACTTTGCTGAAGGACCTCTAGTTGTTACAGAGATAATCCCTCCGGTAGCATCTCCATAGTTCGCTGGTAAACCACCCGTAATAACTGATACTTCTTCGATCGCGGACTTAGGAAGATTCGAAGATCCACGAACCTTAATACCATCAATGTAGAAGTATGTACCATCTGAACGAGAACCACGAACGGAAATTGAACCTGAACCTTCATCAGAATTCACCCCTCCTACTGTAGATGCAACACCAGCAGCAGAACGTGTTGGTAGCCTTGCAATATCTTCTCTCGTTACTGTCGCTCCTGATGCACCACCATCTTTATCGATCAATGGCACCTTGTAGGCAACAACTACTACTTCTTCGATCTGCTGAACATCTTTTGCCTTCGTGATCTTCAGATCATCAAGGAAAGTGATCTTATCTGAAGAAACGATAACTCCGGTTAAAGCCGTTGGCTGATAACCTTCTGTTTCATTTCTTACTTCAACATCGTATTCACCTGCTGAAACCGAGTTGATTTGAAATTTTCCATCAAAGTCAGTATTGGCTCCACCTTTTATATTACCATTTTGAATTAAAATGACTTTACAAAAAGGGATCGGCTGTTTTGAGTCGCCGTCAGTAACTGTTCCTTTAATTGTACCCAGACCCGTCTGAGAAAAACCGTAAGCCGCTGTCATTAAGACACTTACCAGTAAAAGGTTAAGTTTTCGTAACATAAGTTCAGTTTATTTTTAAAACTAATTATTGCAAGAAAGCTGGTAAATATAGAAAAAATCAACCGTATCACATGATTGTTAAAAAAAATTAAAATCCATGTAGATTAACTTTCCTTAACAAAAGTACAAGAGCAATTGGAGTCTAAAAAATCTCCTCAACCGAATTTTTACACATTTATACATGTCTAAGAATTGACATCAAATATTACTTACTTTGCAAAGTATGGATATGCCCCATTTTAATCAAGAAATACTACATTTTAAGGATGTGTCAATTCATTTAATGAATTTTGAACCCTATGATCCTTCTGAATTTCTAGATCAACTAACTGATCACGAAAAAGAAAGATATTTTTCTTTTACGAGCAACAAAAGGAAAATGGAGTATGTGGCTACGCGTATTTTGCGACATCGGATATTTGGTTTCGAACACATCCATTATGACGAGCATGGTGCACCATATATAGAGAATGAAGGATTTATATCAATAAGTCATGCCGAAGGCATTGTCGGTATTGCCTTATGTAAAGAATTCAAAATTGGTTTGGATCTGGAAACTATCCGAGACAAAGCAGTAATACTCTCTCCCAAATTTATTACAGAAAACGAAAGCACATTTCTCGATACATCAAATATTGTCACAATGACCAAAGCCTGGTCCGCTAAGGAAGTTCTATACAAACTTGCTGGAAGAAAGGAACTTGTTTTCAAAAGAGATCTATTATTGACTTCCGCTTCAAAGGAACATTGGAAAGGGCAAGTTGTAAATACGAATGAAACTCTAAATGTAGATCTTCGTATTTTTACTCACGGTGATACCATCATCTCATTTAACGAAAAAGAAATTGAACGACTTCAGTACGACATATGATCTGATCAATTCCAGAAAGGGACAGATCGCTGTATTGATCGATCCGGAAAAAAGTCAGGACGAAAAGACGTTAAAGGATTTATTATATAAGTGTGAGCTGGCAAAAGTGGATTTCATATTTATTGGAGGTAGCACTGTGACTCGAAGAGAATTTGAACACACGGCCTCCACAATTAAACGTCTTACAGAAATTCCTTTAGTTATTTTCCCAGGCTCTGCCGATCAGATCTCTGAAAAGGCTGACGCTATACTTTATTTGAGTCTTTTATCCGGGAGAAATCCGGACTTCCTAATTGGCCATCATATTCGATCAGCAAATGAGCTGTCAGAAATTGGGATCGAAGTGATTCCCACCTCCTATTTATTGATCGATGGAGGAACTGCAAGTTCCGTTGCTTATGTCAGTCAGACGAATCCAATTCCTCGAGAACATGTTTCTATTGTTAGGCAAACTGCCCTGGCAGGAAAATTTCTTGGCAAGAAAATCACCTATCTTGATGCCGGGAGCGGTGCCAAATATCCTGTACCCGTTCAAATGATCAATGAAGTTCATGCAATTGGTTCACCCGTCATTGTTGGAGGAGGTATAAAAACTCAGGGACAAATTGATGCATATGCAGAAGCTGGCGCAAATGTGATTGTTATTGGCAACGCCATAGAGCAGGACATGAATCTTGTGCTTGACCTAAGATCACATGCTAAACGGAATAAATAACTTTTCAAATAAACATAGGTATCAAGTCAGAATCAACTAACGGTAATAGAAAAGTAGTACCTTTAATTGATCGATCGATCGAATTGAACTAACATTAAAAGTCTATGGTTTGGCTTAAGCGTATCGGAGGATTGTCATTTGGAATCGCCTTTTTAATGGCCGTTGTGATCTTTGGAGGATACGGTGTTAAATATATTCCCGTTCCTGTTGCAAGGATCGTATTCCTGATCTGTGGTGCGATCGGATTACTTTTCAATTTTCTATCCTTCAAGTATGGAAAACACGACCCACATTTCAACTTTGTATATTGGCTAGGAAGTCTCATCCTATTCACTGGACTTGTCTTCATGATCCTTCACTGGCCATATGGTCAATATATTCTCATTGCCGGAATGCTGACGGTAGGTTTGTCCTTTTTTATTCGTCCCGACTGGTTTGATCCAAAAGATAAAAATGAAGACATCCTGGATAGTTAATTGGTGCATCCTGTTTTTTGCTTTCAATTGTATGGTCAATGGCCGGTTCAAATTGAAGAGATACAGCACAGCTGCACTCCGGGCAAAGATCAGGTCCAGTTTTTAAGTTCACTTCGAAATACCGATTCATCTCCTGAACAGATCAAGGACTTGGGGCAGCTGATCAATACTCACTGATGGTGATACGGTTCTCCGCGAATGATAGTCATAGCGCGATATAACTGCTCAAAGAAGATCATTCGAACCATTTGATGCGAAAAGGTCATTCGTGAAAGGCTGATCTTGAACTGTGACCGATTGTATACCTCACTTGAAAAACCATAAGCACCTCCTACAACGAAGGTTAACGCTTTACCTCCTGCATTGAATCGTTGCTGCAGGAACTCAGCGAATTGAACAGAACCAAATTCTTTTCCGTTCTCATCCAGTAGTATTAACACGTCTCCTGCATCCAGCCTAGTCAGGATCTCCTTCCCTTCCTGCACTTTGATCTGATCAACGGATAGTTTCTTTGCATTTTTCAGATCTGGAATTTCGATCCGCTCGACAGGAAGATAATGCTTCAAACGATCGAGATATTCTTTCTCCCCGGTTTGGAGAAAATCTTTCCCTGTTTTACCAATGCATATGAACTTGATCTTCATGAGACAAAAGTACATAGGATATCCTTGAAATGATGGTCTGATTTTTGTAAACTTGCGATGAAAATTTAAGCGATGAAATTTCTTTACGCCATTTATACTGCCATTTTGCTAACCTTCGGGTTTCAGGGCGATGTGCCTTACACAGCATTGGAGAAAGCATTTTCATCTCATAATTCGACCGACATCGTTGAGCTCGGTAAGGACAAGATCCTTTTAAACATACTGGATAAGGAAGGTGCCTATAGCCGTTCACAAGCTGGAATGATGCTCAAAGATTTCTTTTCTAAAAAGCCTTGTTCAGAATTCAAATTCATCTTTAAAAGCAAGGAAACTTCCGACGGATGTTTTGCGATCGGAACCTACGAAAGTAAAGGAGAAGGTTATCGCGTAACGATCCATTTCAAAAAAGAAAGCAGTTCATCGAAGATCGAAACACTTACGATTCAGAAGTAATTCCTAATTACTAACTACTAATCACTAATCACTTTAAACTGATTTAAGGCTGAGATCCAGACTTTTCACACTATGGGTCAATGCTCCTACTGAAATGAAGTTCACGCCTGTTTCAGCGTAGGCCCTGATCGTTTGTTCAGTTATCCCTCCTGATGCCTCGGTCTCTATGGAGAAAGGAATCTTCTTTAAGGCTTCTCTGATCTCATCCGGAGTAAAATTATCGAGCATGATCCGATCGAAACCACCTACTCGAAATGCTTCGTCAAGCTCTTCGAAATCTCGCACCTCGATCTCGATCTTTAAATCTTTACCTTTTTCCTTAAGATAGTCATGTGTACGATTCAATGCCGGCTCAATTCCACCTGCGAAATCGATATGATTGTCTTTCAGCATGATCATATCGTACAATGCGAATCGGTGGTTGTACCCACCTCCGATACGCACTGCCCATTTTTCCAGATAACGGATACCGGGAGTGGTTTTGCGTGTATCCAGCAATTTGCAATTCGTTCCTTCGATCAATGAAACGATCCGATTGGTTTGCGTTGCAATCCCACTCATGCGCTGCATGAAATTCAGCACCAGTCGTTCAGTTGAAAGAATAGATCGTGAGCTACCTGAAACGATAAAAGCTACATCACCGGGCTTCACTGCCGCTCCGTCCTTGATCATGACTTCTAGCTTCAAATTCGGATCAAAACGATGAAAGATCATTTCTGCTAATTCTACACCGGCGAGAATGCCCGTTTCTTTTACCAACAACTGTGCTTTACCTGTTGCGTTTGCAGGCACACATGCCAGTGTGGAATGATCGCCCTCGCCAATATCTTCCAGCAGGGCATTATCAATGATCTCTTCTAACATGGTGTAAAATTACCAATTCCAAATTACTAATTCCAAATTACCAATGTGTCAGTTTTGAATCTTATGTATCACCACAAAGTAAATCGAAACTAAAAATTGGGAATTAGGAATTGAGTTATATCTTCGCACAGTGCGCATTGACTATTTCGGACCGATCGATCTACTCTCCGGCTTTATCTGGCTGGTGATCATCCTCATACTGGCACAGGTCAAATACAATCGGAACAGAGAAAAAGAACACTACAGGTACTTCTTGTACAATGTATACTTCAAGTTGTTTTTTGGATTGGCATTTGGAGTATTTTATGTGATTGTGACTGGAGGTGGAGATACCACTGCCTATTGGGAAGGAGCTAAAACACTGAACAACCTTCTTTTGCAGTCTCCCGTTAATTTTATCATTGAAATGATGCATTCCAATAGATCTGAAGAATGGTATGGACTATTCAACATGCAGACTGGATATCCCCCGGGTTGGATCTATCGTGAACCAGAAGGTTGGTTCGTGTCGAAAGTAGCATCATTCATTTCATTGATCACCTTAAAGAGTTACTGGGCAGGTACTTTTATCTTTGCCTATGTACTTTCACAAGCCTCCTGGAAAGTTTATGAGCTGACTATTAGCTTCAAATTGCACAATCCCTTTTATGCCGCGCTCGCCGTGCTTTTTATACCTTCGGTTTCGTTTTGGTGTGCCACTGTTTCCAAAGATGCAATCGTGCTGATCAGTACATTCTATCTGATCTACAATCTTTTTCAGATTATTTCATTGGATAAAAGAGCATCCCTTTGGAACTGGGTCGCCATCCTGTTCTTTTTATACTTCATCCTGCAAACCCGTTCAGCAGTGGCGATGGCTATTTTTGCTCCGGTGCTTTTCGCATTTTCTGCCAGGATCAGAAGAAGATACCGCCATCAACCTTTTTTTGCTGGGTTCTTAGCCTCGCTCACTCTTCTAATCGGAGTTGGCGTCGTTATCGTCTTTTTGAGCACTCAGGAAGAAGTCCTTCAACGTTATATTGATGAAGCTGCCGTTGTTCAGCAAGATTTTTCCCGCAACAAAACCTATGGTGATAAGCGTTATGATCTGGGAATCACCGATTATTCTCCAGGTGGGCTTGTCCGTGCCTTTCCTTCAGCCGTTGTGGCGGGTACCTTCCGACCTTTCATCTGGGAGGCACTTAATCCAACCTTGATCATTAATGGTCTTGAAAGCGCTCTTTTTATGTACCTAACTATAATGTTCTTCATTCGCGGTAATGTACTTGAAAAGATCAGGCAGATCCGAAAAAGTGAATTCCTGATGTATTCCTTCTATTTCATGTTACTCATGGCCTTTATGTCAGGTTTTACCGGGGTGATCTTTGGTGTACTGGTTCGCTTTAAAGCTGCTGTTTTACCCTTCCTGGTATTGGTCCTCACAGCCAAGCTGGGCAAGGAAGTGGAAAGTGAGAAATAAAGACTAGTCACTGATTACCAATTACTTTCAACTTTTCACTCTCCACTTCTAATGTCGTTCTCGATACATTCCGACAATGTCGGAATACTCGAACTGACGGCTTAGGAACAGGAGCAAAAAACAAGGAATAAAGACTGATTACTGATTACTCATCACTTTCAACTCATAACTCATAACTCGTAACTCATAACTATTTCCTAACTTCGCAACATGCACACGCCACACAAGATCATCGATGCAGATCATAAGCGGATCTTTCCTGATTTTAAGGAGATCTTCCGCTACCGAGATCTTTTTCTGACACTTACCTGGCGTGATTTCCGCGTGCGTTATGCACAGACAACGATAGGCCTATTGTGGGCATTGATCCAGCCGGTAATCACTTTGCTCATCCTCAATCTTGTTTTTGGCCGTTTTGTGGGAGTTAAAACGGAAGTACCTCATATCTTGTTTACCATTGCCGGAATGAGCACGTGGACCTACTTCTCCTATGTGATGTCCAATGCCGGTTCGTCGATCATTGCGGCACAGGGGATGGTGAAAAAGATCTATTTTCCGCGCCTGATCATTCCTTTATCAAAGGCCGTTGTTGGTCTGATCGATTTCGGGATATCTATTCTGATCATGATCATTTTGATGTTCTGGTATGGTGTCACTCCTACTTCGAATGTGTGGATGGCGCCCTTCTTTGTATTGATGGGAATGCTAGCTGCATTGAGTGTAGGGATCTGGCTAAGTGCTTTAACAGTTCGTTTTCGTGACTTTCAACACATTGTACCATTTATGGTCCAGATCGGATTATACCTCACTCCTATTGCCTACCCCGCTGAATTTGCCTCGCAGCATTTACCAAAGTGGGCTTCAACCATCTATTATTTGAATCCGATGGCCGGTGTCGTACAGGGTTTTCGCTGGTCGATCTTCGGAGGTGAACCTCCCGGAAATCTCATGTTCGTGTCGTTCGGAATGGTCTTCCTGATCTTGTTAACCGGACTGCTCTACTTTCGTAAGGTGGAAGATGAGATGGCGGACTATGTTTAATAATACGACTAAAGATCCCTCACAAAGAAATCTTTGTAAAGAAATCAGATTATCATGTGGATATTTTCAATTCAATTCCTACATTTGAAATATGAGTTTGACTAATATTCAGGTTTTTATCGTTGAAGACCATCAACTAATCTCTGAAGCATGGAAACATTTGCTAAAGGATGAAGAAAATATAACCGTAGTTGGTACGGCCGATAATCAAAATGATGCAATTTTATTTGCTAATAATTTGCGACCGGATATCATTTTAATGGATATTAACCTGAAACAAGGAAACGGGATCGAAGCTACTGAGTCGATCTGCAATACTTTACCCAAAACTAAAGTGATCGGTTTGTCTCTTCACGATGACATTGCTTTTGTAAAGAAATTTTTGTCAGTTGGAGCCAAAGGTTATTTGACTAAAAACACAACCAAATCAGAATTGGTTGAGGCCATCAACAGGGTGTCGAATGGGGACATTTTCATAGCAAATGATTTAAAAGACAGATATTTCTCAAGTATGTTGATGGGACAGGAAGATGATAAAAAGAAAGAACTGACCTTCAAGGAAATTGAGATCGTTAAGTTAATTGCGGAAGGACTTACCTCTCAGGAAATTGGAGATAAATTGTTCATATCAAAACGAACGGTTGAAACTCATAGACATAATATCTTGAAGAAATTGGATCTGCCAAATGCTGCACAATTGATCAGCTATGCGAAGGAAAAGGGTATCGTTTAATTCAACCTCCTTTTTTCTATTTTCATTTCTCACTCTCCGACCTTTTCTGTTTTCATGTACGTAGAACTGCGTAGAAGTGAATTTGGGTAAATGCTGAAAAAGGTTTCGAACTCTTCATTCTGTGTTTATTGATCACTTCATTTTCATTCCCTTTGATACAAAATCGGAACAAAATGAAAACTTTGAGATCAATTACAGCCCTTTTCATCCTTCTGAGTGGGACAATCAGCTTTGCTGGTGAGCTTTCCGTAGAAGCAACAATTCAGCATCCTTCATGTTTCAATAAAAAAGATGGTGCCGTGTCACTCTCAATCAGTGGTGGTAAAGGAGAGATCACGATCATCTGGCAAGATGGTATTTCTTCTACTTATAGAGATCAATTGGGTAATGGTGTATACACATACACCGTGCGCGATTCAAAAGGTGAAAGTGTAGAAGGAAAAGCTGAGTTGAAAAGTAATGGCCCATTAACTATTAGTTTCGGCCAGAAAACAGATATTCGTATAAATGGCACAAAAGTTCTAGGTGATATTCACATTTCTGGCGGTACACCTTTCTCAGATCCTGAAATGTATATGGTACGACTAGACCAAGAAATTATTCACGAAAGATCCGATATCAACTCCAATCAAATATATAACTTAAGTATTCAAGATGCTTCAGGATGCGCATTGAACTTCCCGGTTATGATCCAAAAGATTGTTGGAAATGAAAATGATAATTGTGAAAAAGAAAAGAGCACTCTTCCTTTAATGACCCTTCACTTTCCAAAACTTCCAACTTCGAATTCAATGTCGTTGGTTACGACTTCGCTCGTTTCAACAATGCAACCAGAATAAAATATATCAAAAATTGAAAGAAAGGGACTTCGGTCCCTTTTTTATTTGCAATAAGCTAGTAATTGCTGTAACAAGCATATACAACTCAAAGAAAAAATGCGCTTCATTTGTTAACCAAATAATCAATGTTAGATCCACGTATTTCACTTTTCATCTGAAACATCTACATCAAGCTATCTTTCATGTTTAATCCACGAATTCAATAGTTCGACATCTCAAATTGACATAAGCATTAGCGATTACTTGAGCTCATTGAAATTACTCAACCATTAACTTCTTT
>Ga0102815_10000160_pt1 | contig 49713 bp, 52 predicted proteins | sample ColrivemetaGS759_FD_79113 | JGI IMG/M metagenome (GOLD analysis project Ga0102815, IMG submission 79113) | Estuarine microbial communities from the Columbia River estuary - Ebb tide ETM metaG S.759 | ecosystem: Environmental > Aquatic > Marine > Intertidal zone > Estuary | place: USA: Columbia... | reverse complement strand
TTGAATTCGATAAATATTGAAATTAATTCATACATTTTTCGATTTAATAAATATGCGATTGATTCAACTAAGTACTTTGTTTTTCGTAGATATGATTTAGTCTTGAAAAATGCTCAAGAAGCTATTTTGTTTTTTCAACAAAAACCATTTAGTACATTTTTAATTACCTTTAGTTTTACTACAGATTTGATTTTTTCAAATATTTTGTTAAAAAAACACGAGGAGGCTGAAAAACAAATTAATTCACTTTTGCCTGAGTTTAAATTTAAATCTTATAATTATTACAAAACTCAATTCTATCATTTTTTTAATTATAGTTATTGGGGTAAATACGATAAATTATTTTATATTGTTAATGATGGATTAATTGGGCTAAACAATAAAAAAACACATTTCCAATATGAAAACTGGAAAATTAGAGAGGCTTATGTTTATTTTTTAATAGAAGCTAGAAAAATTAATTTGTCGCAAAAAGAGCGAGAAAATTACTCATCATTTAAATTGGCAAAATTTATTAATGATGTACCAATTTTTTCACGAGATAAACGAGGCAAGAATATTTCCATACTAGTGGTTCAAATGTTGTTTTTTATTGTTAGAGGGCAAAATGATAATGCAATAGAAAGGATTGATTCGTTAAAACAGTATACTTATCGTTATTTGAGAAATGACGATACCTTTCGTTCAAATTGTTTTATTAAAATGCTCGTAAATATACCAGAAGCTAATTTTTATCGGGCAAGGGTTAAAGCACGTAGTAAGAGCCTAGAATTGAAATTGTTGCATTCCGAATTTTCATTGCAAGGCATTAATAAAGATATAGAAATAATTCCCTTTAATTTTCTTTGGAATATTATTATGAATGTTCTTGAAGACAAAAAATAAAAAGTAGAAAAAATGCTTAAAAAATAACAAAACTAAATTGCAGGATACTGTGGCCAGATTTTATGGTATAATATAAAAGAGGAAGAAATTATTTTATTTAAGTTCTTCCATCTTCTATATTATGTGGGTTTATTTCCCGGATTTCATGGGAGATATCATCTATTTTAAATAATAATAATGTAAATATTCTCATTTTCATAAGAAAAAATTTAAACATATTCTACGTAAAAATTACATCTAATTTAGGGGGGTAAATTGATTAATATTTTATAAATAGCAGAAATACAGTGGTATAGGAATTTAAAACTCTAATTTATGGATGAATTATTACATTTAGCGGGTTTTGTTGATAGGAATAAATTAGATGATTCAGTTTTGAAAAACAAATCAGGCCGAGACTCTAGTTATAAAAAGTTATATCGTGGGATAATAAGTGGAAAAGTAAAATCAGATAAACAAGCAGAGAATTATCTATTTAATTCTAAAAACTATAACGGATTATGGCGTGCAAAAAGCCAGTTGCGTGAGAAACTTTTAGAGTTGGTAATGAGTGTAAACTTAAATAACACCAATTTTTCAAGTTTGAAAAAGCATCACCTGCTGGCTTGGAAACACTTTACAGTAGCTGAGTTTTTATCTAAAAATGGGTTCCGACAGGTATCTATTCCATTGCTTGTTGAAACTATTAAAATTGCTCATAAAATAGACAATACTGAGTTAGTAATTCTAATTTCTAGCAAATTGTATCGTCATTATGCTTTTATCGAACTTTCTAATTCCAAGTACAAAAAATATGAAAAAATTCTATTTGAAAGCCTTGAAATTTTTAAATACGAAATGGAGGCTAATAAGTACTATGTGGAGTTATCTCACTTAGATGCTCAAGGTCTTTCAAATAATAAACTTTTTTTAGAAAAATTAAATGACTGCTGCGATGCTTTAAATAAAGTAAAAAAGGAAATCAAAAGTTTTAAATTTTACTATGTAAAGTTTTCGATCCATTCAACTAAATATTTTTATGAAAAAAATTATCATAAATTATTGAAAAATGCTAATAACGCAATTTACTTTTTTTCTAAAAAGCCTTACAGTACCTATTTAGTTGAGATAAGTTTTATGACTGATAAAATTTATGGAAACATAATGCTGAAACAGCATCATAATGCTGAAGCATTAATTAATTCACTGATTCCAAATATTGCGAAATATACCTTTGCCTATTATAAAGCGCAATACTTTCATTTTTTTAATTACATAACCTGGGAAAAATATGATAAACTGTTTCCTGTAATAAATAAAATAATACATGATTCTAAACTAAAGTTATTCAATCTCCAATACGAAAACTGGAAAATCAGAGAAGCTTACGTCCATTTTTTGATAGAAGCAGGAAAAATTAAATTGACGGAGAAGGATATGGAACATTATAAGTCCTTTAAGTTGGCAAAATTCCTGAACGATGTGCCGATGTTCTCAAAGGATAAACGAGGAAAAAATATTTCTATCCTCGTCGTACAAATGTTGTTTTTCATCGTTCGGGGTAAATATGATGAGGCAATCGACAGAATTGATTCATTAAAACAATATACCTATCGTTATCTTCGAAATGATGATACATTCCGGTCCAACTGTTTTATTAAGATGTTGATAAATATTCCTCAGGCCAATTTTCATCCGGTAGGGATAAATCTGCGATCCAAGGATCTTGAAAAAAAATTAAGAAATCATGAATTTATTTTTCATGGTATCAATAAGGAAGTTGAGGTAATACCATTTCATGACCTTTGGAGCATTATTATTGACGTTCTTGACCACAAGAAATCTCTAGGGCAAGCTTAAATTAGTTGCTAGCTTCTGAGTATTGCAGGACGGTGCCTGTATCACTGTTTTGAATTAATTCGGTTAGGTTTTCTTTTAACATGTCATACAGCGTAAATCGAAAAACTATTTTTTCATCTCCCCTCAGCACTTTCATTCGAACCCGGGTTCCTGTTTTTCTTTTCAGAAATTTCTGAATATTGCCCAGTGATCTAAACGATGCCGGGATCCTTTGCAAGGATAATAGTTTATCCCCTTTTTGAAGGCCTGCTTTCTTAGCTGGAGAGTCTGGAACCAGCGCCCGGACAAAATATTCATTAAAATCTAAACCTGATGCAATGAATATTAATCCACTTTTATCATATTCAAATGCCTTATTGTAATTTTTGGAAGGTTTGAAATAGACTTTGCGTTGAAAATAGTCAACTATTATTGTGAATCGCTTTAAAATATCATTGCCCAATATTCCGTGACGAATGATATCTTTTTGTTCCAGTACTGTTTCATCCAATTCCTGAAAATGGGTCAATAATTCATTAAATCTGAATCCATCCAGATCTAAACGGCTGATAATTCCGATCAAGCCAATCAACGTTCCACTCAAGCCAATTCCAAGGTTGCCTCGGATCAAATGTTTTGGTACCTGCAAATTAGAATCCACATTGGTGTGAAGAATAAACGGAATGGAACTTCCGGTGTCAATAAGTAATATGATGTCTCTCTGATTGCCCTCGAAGTTCTTTAGTTTTGCTTTCAGATAGGGTTTTTGTTCGTAAAAGACAGATGAAACTTCCTCATATCCCACGAGGTTCAATTTAGCTTTAACAGGATGTTGAACAATGATTTTGGATCGCCTGTAATCAATCTTTACGATCGTATTTCTGAAAAAATTACCTCCAAGCAATCCATCTATCTGATGGCCGGTAGATTCCTGGATTTTATAAACATTGTCCTCAAGGACAATGATGCTTTCCACGCGTTGTACCTCAGACCTGATCTTGAAATTGACATTATGAACAATGAAACCATATATAGCATCGCTGAGGTCTGACCCAATAATCCTTATTCGGCGGTCGGATTCAAGTCCTAAAAATACCGCGATCTCTTTTTTGAATAAAATGGTGTTCTCGGCCCCCGTATCATACATGAAAGTCAGTGGTATGCCGTTCATCTTTAATTCAATCAATAAAAGACCGTTTGATTGATTAAACGGGATCTCAATCCGATGTTTACTTCCAAGCAAATCAAGCCCGGTCCGCTGTCCGGAAAGGGATAGTCCAAGGGTCAGAAAAACAATCAGGATTTTATATTTATTATTAAAGCAGAACAATTAATAGAATTTTATCACTCTATTAAAATTACTAAAAATGTGCTTAGGAAAAAAGAATAGCCGACAAAGTTCAAAAAAAACAATACCATCGGAGCTTTGCGGACTATTAGAAGCAAGTTGCTGAAGTGAATTTTATATTTAGTTCAGTAAACTACAACTTAAAAGCGAGTGAAGCAATAATTCTGGATGGGGTGGTGGAGAATTCAAATGGCTGTCCTTCCAGTGTGATCTGATTACCGAATTTAGTAAAATTACCTTCGTATCTCAGGTCAATGCCTAAACTCCCAATCTGAATGCCAACACCAGCGTGGTATCCGTAGGTTAAAGTTTTGAATTCTTCTTTCAGTCCCTTAATGGATTTTAATTCAGAACTGCTGTCTAAAAAATAATGTCCGACAGGACCAGCAAATAATCTGAATATAGAAGGGTTGAACATAATCAAAACAGGAATGTCTATATTCTGGTAATGGGCTGTTCTGATCTCATCAACCGTTCCTTCCGTTGCATTAAAATCCTGTATTCTGTAATCAACAGAGTTGGAATTAAAATTCAATTCTGGCTGAATATAAAAACCTAAAAGCCCGATTCGAACATAAGCTCCGAAATGCACGCCATAATTTGCATTTTCAACAGATAATTGCAATTCTTCATTGTTTAGGTCTATGGCATCCATTGGCAGATCATAGGAAGATAAACCGAGTTTGATGCCGATCTGACTTTGGGAATTTATAAAACTTGAACTTAAAAAGATAATAAAAAGTGGGATCCAAATCTTTTTCATAATGCACATAATTTTAATTGAATAATATTAGTTTGTTTGTAATACTTAACGTTTACTCAATTAGTGATACTTTTGCAGTCAAAAATGATGCAGTTTAATCAACTATTATCATTTAAACTCAAAATTCAGCAATAAATTGCACATTAACAAATTTTTAAATAAATAGAAAATTTATAATATGTATTTTATTGCACTTTAGGGATTTAATATAAATTCATATAAAATTGTAAAATGTCGGAGTATTTTAAGGAAATAAAATTTATTGGAAGTTTTCCGGACGTAGATGGATGCCCCAAAAATAAGTTAAATGAGTATGCTTTTATCGGCAGGTCCAATGTTGGTAAATCATCTCTTATCAATTATTTAAGCAATCATGCTTCGCTTGCAAAAACATCTAAAAAACCGGGAAAAACGCAATTGATCAACATGTTCAATGTTGATGATTCCTGGTCAATGGTGGATTTGCCAGGGTATGGTTATGCCGTTGCATCAAAAAAGAACAGGCATTTGTGGAAAAAAATGATCTATGGATACCTGGAGTCGAGAGATAATCTAATCAATACTTTTGTTCTTTTAGATTCCAGACTTGAATTACAGAAAATCGATCTTGAATTTATAAACTGGCTGGGAAGTAAGGGGATACCTTTTTCTATTATTTATACAAAGATTGACGGGATCACCAGATCCAAACTTGATTTTCATATCGAAAGAATTCAGAATGCTTTATTGGAATATTGGAGAGAATTGCCCCCTCAATTCATAAGTTCTTCTACCAATAAAGAAGGTCGGGAAGAAATTATGGAATTCATTTCAGAAACGAATAGTTCATTAAATGAAAAAAAATGAGCAACCCATTACCACATATAATTCCACACATTAAGGATTGGCCGATTTATAAGATTTCCAAGCAGAAAAAGAGGTTTAAAGAAGACCTCAAAGAGAAAATTTTTGAACTCCTCCTGTTGAAAAATGAAGGGAATCTGAAAGACCTGATCGCGCAATGTGCCTACAGCGAAAAAAACAGGGTTAAGACTAAGCCATGGAAAGTGGATCCGTCAAGTGAAAAAGGATTTTGGCTAGGGATAAGCAAGCAGCTTACAACTGGTCAATATTGTGATTCTGATGAGAATTGCAAACTCATACTCAAGCGGATCATCAGTCGGTATGTCGAGGAGATCGTAGGTGGATTTAAGATCGAGACCTATTTATTTGCTGATAAATTTTTGTCCTATTTTTTTAACAGACTTTACAGCTCGTTTTTTGCAGGAAGCTTCTTGAATGTTTTCTGGAAGAAGAAAATGCTCGCAAAAAAGATGCATGTGACCGGTTATGTTGAAGAAACCAGAGATCTGTTTAGTAAAGGGACGGTTGTATTGGTACCAACTCATCAAAGTAACCTGGATTCGATATTAATAGGATTCTATATGCATCTTGTCGTCGGGTTGCCTGCATTTTCCTATGGTGCAGGTCTGAATTTGTACAATGTTGAGATCCTCGCTTATTACATGAACAGGCTGGGGGCTTACAAAGTAGACAGAAGAAAAAGAAATGCCATTTATCATGAGACCCTTTTTACTTTTCTCAAACTTTCCGTTCAGGAAGGGGTGAATAACCTCTTTTTTCCTGCAGGTGGCCGGGTTAGAGATGGCAGAATTGAGCAAAACCTGAAAATGGGTTTGCTGAGTGCACTGATTCAGGCACAGAAATCGAATTGCAAAGAGGGTATCGATAATAAGATTTTTGTCGTGCCTGTTACCATTAATAATCACTTTGTACTCGAAGCAAAAGCAATGATCAATGATTATTTGGCCAAGACGGGTCGTGAGAAATTTAATAGGATAAGAAAGCCCAAGAGCGTCAGTTATTTTTCAATGCTGCGTTATGTATATAATCTGGTGTCTGGAAAATCGGATGTTCTGCTGGCCTTTGGTCAGCCAATGGATGTTATGGGTAATGTAGTGGATAAAGAAGGTAATAGCCTTGGACAAAAAAATGAGATCGTCTCACTTGATGATTATTTTAAAGTAAATGGTGTATTTGCGCCCGATTTTCAAAGAGAAAGTATTTATACTAAAAAATTAGCTCAATCCATTGCAAAATCTTATAAAACCCATACGGTCGTACTGAGTAGTCAATTGGTTGCTTTTGTTTGTTTTGAATACCTTATGAAAAAATATAAACCAGTCGATATTTTTGATCTTTTATCAAAAAACACGAACGAACTGGAGTTTGTATATGATGAAATTATTGAACATACAGATACCCTGAAAAACCATATTTTAGCTCAAAATGAAGCAGGGAATGTCTGTGTGGATGAAGATATTTATTTGCCGTCGAAAGAACTATTACATACAGGAATTATCAAACTAGGGACATTTCATCTAAAAAGGCCCTTAAAAATTGAATCTGACAATCAAATAATTTGTAAAGATTTAAAATTGCTGTATTATTACGCTAATCGTTTGAGTGGTTTTGGTTTTGAAAACGCTCTGAATGCCTCCGTGCATCGGTAAAACTTGTTAAGTAAAGGATATATTTTGGTCTATATTGTACTGGATTTGGAGGCGACCTGCTGGATGGGTCGACCGCCTAAGGGAATTAATGAAATAATTGAAATTGGCGCTGTAAAAATCAACCAATACGGAGAAGTCCTTAGTCAGTTCTCCAAATTGGTCAAACCTGTGGTTAACCCAAGAATATCCGGATTTTGCTCCAAGCTAACCGGAATTAAGCAAAAACAACTCAATCTTGCGGATCCTTTTGTAAAAGTTATTGTGGAATTTAAAGACTGGGTGGATGAAACCAATGAGGAATATGTTTTAGGTGCGTGGGGTAACAATGATCAGGGTTTTTTGATGAGCGATTGTATCTTACATAATTTTGAAACTGAATGGCTCCATCCATTTATTGATATCAGAGAGCAATATGTCAAATTTACAGACTCAATAAAAAAATCCAACCTTAAGTTCATTGTCGAAAAAGAAGGTTTTGAATTTGAAGGAAATGAACACAGTGCCTACACTGATGCCTACAACACTTCGAAAATATTTATTAAATACATTGATGAATGGGTTAGCTAAACTTATTTCAATAAATATTTTATTTTTTTGTTTTTTTTTGCAACTATTTTGAATATAATTAGATTTATATAAGGGATTGCCCAAACATATTTTAAACCAATTAAAATCATTTAAATGAAATACAACAATATTTTTTTCAGTCTGTTTCTGATTTTTTCACTCAGTCTGACCACGCAGGCTCAAAAAATTATCGAAAGGGGATATTTGAAAATGGAAATTACGGATGTCCAATCTGATAATGAGCAAATGATGGCTCTGTCAGGTATGCTTAAAGGAAGTTTTACAGATATTTATTTTTCACCTGAGAAATCTTTTACAAAAGCAGTCATGATGGGTGGGATGAGTGAAACTTCTGTATTGATTGATAACAAACAAAAAACAAATATAATGTTGATGTCGATCATGGGACAGAAAATGAAGATCGATATGAATGAAGAAGAATTAAAAGATATGCAATCGGGAGGCCAGGGAGATTTGTCCGGTGTAGAATACAAGCACAGTAAGGACCAAGTGAAAGAAATCCTTGGATTTAAGTGCCACAAAGTTGAAGTAATTATTAAAGACAGCAATGAAATGGGCATGACATTCTGGGTGACGGATCAGCTCAAAACAACGGCGCATGTTTCAAATGGAATTCAAACTGAAATGCTGGAGGGATTTCCGATGGAATATGTGATCTCAATGGCTGGACAATTGAAAATGACGATGACAAGTACCGTTTTTGAAAAAGAGTATGATGATTCTATATTCAATCTGGATACAACTGGTTATAAAGAAATGACCCTTAAGGAATTTATGGATACCATGGGGTCTATGGGCGGTGGATTTTAATATCTTTCCATGCGGATCCTTCAAATATCAGATCTTCATATAGGCAAAGAAAATGAGAAGCCAAGCGGCATTGATGTAAAAAAACACTTTTTACAAATTGTCAAAGCGCTTCCGGATTATTTGCCTGACATGATTATCCTGTCAGGAGATTTGACGTATAAAAATGGAGATATTCAAACGTATAAATGGATCAGATCTCAACTGTTGGGGTCTGATCTTCCTTTTTTTGTGATCCCAGGAAATCATGATGATCCGGCTATGATCCAAAATGTCTTTCATCCCGAAATTAGGCTCACTCAGAACAAGCTTTTCTATTCCCGGAGTATTGAAGGTGAATTATTTTTATTCCTGGATAGCTCCAATGGAGAGCTTGAAGAAATTCAGTTGCAATGGATTAAAAAAGCCTTAAAGTTGTCTGCTTCGGACAGGGTTTTTGTGTTTATGCACCATCCGCCTTTATTAGCCGGGGTTGCTCACATGGACAACAATCACGCTTTGAGAAATAGGGAGAAGATAAAGGCAATTTTCATAGAATATGGAAAGCCATCTTTCATTTATTGCGGCCATTATCATGTTGAGAAAAACATTTCCTGCAAAAATCTATTGATTCAGATCTGTCCGGCAGGGTTCTATCAGATGGATGGGAATTCAGAGGCTTTTAAGATTGAACATGCCACTCCGGGATTCAGAGTTATTGATATCGGCGGAGAAACAGTTCAATCTCATAGCCATTATCTGATGGGTTAATTATTGATCCAGACTTGATTTTTCTTCAAAGCCAGGTAATATGGATGATAATTCATGTGACTTATGGATCAGGACAGGAATATGTGCAGAACATATATGGTATTGCTGTCCTTTAAAAGTAAAATTTAATAAAGGCATTTCTTCTTCGGTCGTTTTACAAATTAAACAGTTCTTAACTTCTTGCATCTTTTAGAATTTTATGGCTTATCCAACTTCTTATTTGGAATTAGACCTTATTTAATTAATTTTGCAATATTAATGATTAGTTGTAGACTTTAGTTTAAATCTTCGAAAAATCCTCCTATTTTGATTTAGTTTAGAAGTGATTTTGAGGATTAAATTCATAGAAGAATTCAATTAATTGAAATAATTTTAAAACCGGTCACATATTACATAATAAGTAAATAAGTTTAGGGTCTGAAGACATTGTTCATTCAACAGAATTCTGAAATTTATAATTTTAGTTTTGGACAAAAGTTTTCAAATCATACCATAAAGAATAAAGAATGAAAAAGACGAAAGATTTTATTACAATTGAATTGGAACTCAACGAAAACAAAATACCAGAAAAGATAAGCTGGGTAGCTTCTGGTAATGAGGGTGGCAATAAATCTCAGGAATCAAAAGCATTTTTCTTAACCTTATTTGATGCGAAGACCAGAGATACCATGCAAATGGATCTGTGGACAAATGAAATGCAGGTCATTGAGATGGATCGATTCGTATTTCAGAGCCTGAATGCACTGAGTGAATTGTATTTCCGGGCGACTAAAAATAAGGAACTGGCAAGTGAAATGAAACAATTCATGCAATATTTTGGAAAGCAAACTGAGATTTTAAGTGAATAAACCCTATTTTGTCAGCTGAAAAATATTTGTTTTTGAATAATCAGGAGAATGAAATATTGTCAATGTTGAAAATTGACCCGGGGAAGGCAATTTCATTGATGTATGATAATTATTATAGGTACCTCGTTAGCGTCACTTATAGAATCATAAAAGACGAAGATGGTACCCAGGATATCATACAGTCTGTTTTGATTGATATATGGAAGAAAAAGGAAACCCTGAAGATCAATAGTTCTTTGATTCAATACCTTCGTAGAGCAGCTATTAATAAAGCGCTGAACCATTTGAGAGCCAAAAAGCAAATATATGAGGATAGCGAAGAACTGGAAAATTTGAATTTGAGTAATGATTACGACCAAAGTTATGATCTGGAGGCACAAGAACTGAGAGTAAAAATTGACTATGCAATAGAAAACTTACCTGAAAGGTGCAGGCTGGTTTTTGTGCTGAGTAGGTTTGAAGAAATGACCTATAAACAAATTGGTGAAAAGCTTAATATTTCTCATAAAACGGTTGAAAATCAAATGATTAAAGCCTTAAGAGTTTTGAGGAATAAAATATATGAAAATAATAAATAAAAAAAGAAGGCAATACGTAGGGGTAGGCTAATAAGAAGCGTGTCTTAGAGTTGTCAGAACAATGTTAAATGAAAAATACATATTATTATTGCATAAGAAGTTGTCTAGGCAAATTTCTTTATCCGAAGCCTCGGCTTTAAGGAAATACCGTGATAAACACCCGGAAGAAAATATGCAGCTAACTGAGATCGAACAGTTATGGGATAGTAGTATCGGGTATGAACCGGTTCCTGATATTAGCCTTGATAAGGCCAAAGCCTCCTTCTTTGATGCAATTTCCCGTGAAGAGTCAGTAACAGGTGCAATAATTGAAACTGAAACAATACAGGAAACAAAAACCACAGAAATCTACCAGATCAACAGGGATCATTTTACAAAAAATATATGGTTTAGATTATCTTCAGTAGCAGCAGCAGTATTGATAATTATCGGTGCATATTTTGTAATTTTTACTCAAAAAACACAAAATGTTCCTGATTTTATGTCTGGAGAATCAATGGTTCAAATGAATGCTGTTAAAAGTGAATTAACCAGATCATTGGCTGATGGTACAAAATTATGGCTCAAAGAAGGGTCGTTTTTTAGCTACGATGCCGGATTTAATAAGACAAACAGAAATGTATATCTTGAAGGGGAGTTGTTCATTCATGTAGCAACAAATAAAAATCTGCCCTTCAATGTGATAATGGCCCAAAATGAAGTGCAAGTAATTGGAACTGCTTTTTATCTTAAATCTGACCAGTCAAATCACGTCCAGCTTAAAGTACAGGAGGGAAAAGTTGCCATCTCATCTGAAGATCAAAAAATATTGGTTGTTGCCGGACAAGAAGTTGATTATGACAAAACGCTCAAGGTTTTCGAAATGACAGATCAAAATCCTGTTGTCAACAACTGGAGAAATAATTATTTGATTTTTGATGATGTACCTTTGTACACCGTTTTTGATAAATTATCCATTTTTTATGGGGTTGAATTTCTCATTGACTGTGAAAGAATTGATGATATGAAGGGCTTTACATCACTGATACAATTTCAAGAGAAGCCCAAATTAAAAACCTACCTGCAAACACTCCAAAAAGTTTATTCTATTCAAATAGACAGATTAGGTGAGGAAACATATAAGGTGTCTGGTGATGCCTGCAAATAAATGAAATAAATATTACATTTTATTTTAAAGTTTGCGTCCGTTTTATTACTTATATTAACAGATTGCTATTATTTTTGTTAATCTTGAAATGATTTAAAAAGGTATTATTTAACTTTGTTAGATCAATAGATAACTAAATTAAATTAGTGAACTTGTTATTGAGGTTTATTATAACGCTAAATTTTATCTTCTTTTCTTTTGGGATACTTATGTCTCAACTGGATCTGGATACGCAAAAGGTCAAGTTCATGGCGTACCAAAAACCTTTGTCAACGGTCCTCATTGAGCTTTCAAAAGCCACACATGTCAATATTGCTTTTTCAAGTAAAGACATTCCTGAATCCTTAATAACCATCAATTCTGAAGATTTAAGCTTTCGGGAAGTTCTTGAATTTATTCTCTCTGGATCGAATTTGATCTATGAAGTTGTAGACTATACCATTGTTATTTATAAAATAAATCTGCTCAAAAAGTATAATTATACCATATCCGGTAAAGTATTTGATCTTTCATCCGGCGAATTAATGTTATTTGCAGATGTCTATCTGCGGGATTACTCAAAAGGAACCTCCACAAATGAATATGGGTACTATAATATAAATTTGCCACGTGGTAAATTGAACCTGGTTTGTTCTTATCTCGGTTATGAGAAATTCGAACAGAAAATTGAGCTGAATTCCGACCAGCGATTGGATATATATTTGTCCAGAGAACCTGAAATATTGTTGGATGAAATATTAATTACTGCTGACAAATTGCCCAGTGAACCCATTAGTTTTTTCAGACCTGAAAAAATAAAACTGGAAGAATTGGAAAGAATGATCTCTTTGGGAGGCGAAAACGACATCATCAGATTGTTGTACGCCAAGCCAGGTGTTTTGACTGGGGCTGATGGATTTGGAGGACTGCATATCAGAGGGGGAGACTCGGATCAGAATCAGATTTTGCTGGATGGTGTACCCATATATAACGCTGAACATGCTATTGGCCTTTATTCAATTTTCAATTCAGATGTTATTAAAACAACAAACTTGCTGAAAAGTGATTTTCCGGCCAGATATGGAGGTAACCTGTCTTCTGTTTTGGATATAAGAACAAGAGATGGTAATAAAATGGATCATCATGGCGGATTTGACCTGGGGCTTTTTACAGTCAAGGCCGGTTTGGAAGGACCCATTTTAAAAAATAAGGCATCTTACCTTGTTAGTTTAAGAAGAACTTATGCCGATATCTGGATAAATAGCCTGAGGCAATACCTCAATGACCTGGAAGGCAGTACGGGCAATTCAGCATACTATAATTACGACATAAACGGGAAATTACATTTTAATCTAAATGATAAAAATGATCTCTTTTTGAGTTATTTTCAAGGACAAGATGTATATGATTACGACTATGACTTTTCTGATTTGATCAATGCCGAAACCAATGTAAGCAGGCGTGAACGAAAACAAAATTTTTCGAAATGGGACAATCGGGTCATGTCGTTAAAATGGACAAGCAACTTATCTCCAACCGTATTCATGAAAAACACACTTATATATAGTGAATTTGATATGAATAACTTTGTATTGGATTGGGTGTCAGAGCAGACAGATGATGTACTTGACAGTTATAGGTTTTCTGAACGACTTTTTGTTTCAGCGATTAAGGACATTGGCTTTCAGAGTGATTTCGATGTATTGAGAACGGCTGAAAGTACCTTTAGATTTGGTTTTAAGTCTATTTATCATCAGTTTAATCCAGCAGTGCGTATTACAGATAATCAGAATACAAGTCCGCCGGAAACCGTCGATGATCTACCCGATTTTCAGGAAATGAAACAAAGTACAGCCCCTTACAATAAAAATATCCTGGAAAACCGCATATATGTGGAACATGAACAAAAATTTGGACAAGGAGCCAAAATGAATATAGGATTAAATTTAGCTCATTTTTATTTAGATGGAGAACATTCATTTAGTGTCGAACCAAGATTGACCATCCAAAAGAAACTAACAGAGCAAATTATATTTCAATTCTCAGGAACGGTTATGAGTCAGCTTATTCATCAGGTAGATAGCAAGGGAGTCGGATTTCCATCTCAGGTTTGGTTACCGTCCAACTCAATTATTGAGCCTCAAAAAGCCTGGCAGGTTTCAATGGGACTGAATTATGCCCCAACGGATAATCTGGTCTTTTTTATAGATGCTTTTTATAAAGATATGAACAATCTGTTGATTGCCAATCCCGGAGAATACCTGGAAGTTTCAGCCAACAGAAATTGGGAAACAGATCTTGCTCAGGGTATTGGATTTTCTTATGGCATAGAGACAGGACTGGCTTTTAAAAGTGAGTTCAGTCAGGTTTATGCCAACTATTCTCTTTTGTTTTCAAAACGTAAATTTGAAGATATTAATGGAGGAAAAATATTCGAAGACAGATACTCCAGGCGCCATATGGTTAACCTTTCCTGGAATATGGAAATTACCCCAAGTGTGAATTTTTCTATTGCCTGGACCTATGGAACCGGCAATCCTTATACTTTTCCGACTCAAATTGCCAGTTTTGTTGAAAATGGAACAACAGTGACAAAATTTATTTATGAAGAATTAAATAATTTTAAAATTCCGGATTACCACAGACTGGATTTTGAATTCAATGTATATAGCCATTTTGTCTGGGGAAAACAAAAAATAAGCCTGGGCGCCTATAATGTGTATAATCGGAAGAATCCATTTTATATTAGTTACGATAACCGATCCAACAATATAAATGAGATCAGCAATACCAGTTTTAAGTATGTTTATGTTTTCCCTTTAATTCCTGTCCTGAATTATAGTATCTCTTTCTGATCATTCAATCTCCCCATATTATTGTCCAAATGCTGACAATTCCTGAATTAAAGTAATCATCTATTTAACAATAAAATATATGTTATGAAAAATCGTAATATATTTGATTTGTAGATTATTTTAGATAACTTTGTACGTTAAGGATTTAATACTAAAATTTTATTGAAATATTCAATTTACATATCGCTCTTTTGTTTTTTCCTTGTCTCCTGTTCAATTCCAATTGACGAATTACCGGAGACAAAGTCTAAGATTATTGTTCAGTGTGAGTTTTCCTCTGGACAGGATATCGATGTATACGTATACAAGGGAGTTGGCTTACCATCTTTTGAATCACTGCCAGAAGTCCCTGATTCAATTAATATAAAAATGTACGTGGATTTTGATTATTTAGCTATTCATCAGACGGAAAATGCGTCTCCACATTTCCAAGCAGATTTTTCGGCAATCCCAGGACAGCGTTTTAATTTAAATATAGATATGCCATTTGAAGGCATTGAGCCTGTAAATGCCTCTACCATCGTTCCTTTGAGTTCAAATATGAATAATATCCAGGTTAATCTTTTGACAGATACAATTATTGATGAAAGAAGAATGTCCCATGTGTTACTTAATTTTAATATTGAAGACAAAAATGAGGAGAAGTACTTTGAATTATTGATCGACCGGGTACAATTGGCAGAAATAGTAGAACCGGTAGATACGATATGGCATGAAATTAATTTAGAAACGGACAAAGTATTGCTGGACCCTACAAAAGATCCGGTTAGGGGCATAACCTGGTTGAGTGAAAGAAGATCCTTTCTGATAGATTATTATGAGCTGGAGGATAAGAATATTTCAATTCCATTTTCACTGGACAGCCCTGTTTCGGACCTGCTAAGCTTATTGCGCTATACCTTAAAAACCCACACTAAGGATGGATTTGAATTTATTAAATCCTATGAAAAAACAAAATTAAATTACCAATCGGATTTTCCCATTCTTGTTTCGAATATTGAAAACGGGATTGGAGTCTTTACCGCTTATAATCAGAGTGTTACGGATCAGGTTATTTCCCACTAATTTACATATATTAAAGGATATTTTGATATAAGAATTAACTAAAGTAGGGGTATGTACGTTTTTATGTGTCTTGTTAATAGTATTACCAAAAACTGAATTACAATGGCATTTGAAATTACAAAAGTACAAGAAGACTACCTCGGGAAAATTATTTCAAAGATCAATCCATTTAATGATCTGTCTCCAGGAGAAATTAATATGTTAGTTTTGAATTCAGTACGGATTCATCTGAAAAAAGGGGATAAGCTTTATGACTTTGGAGTGCCAACTAAAAGTGTTTATGTTTTAATGGATGGCGCAATAAAAATTTCTACTCCAAATTTTGGGTTCAAAGAAGTTATTCATGACATGATAAATGCTCCGCGTATTTTTGGTTTTCAAGAATGTGCCAGTAAACAAAATTTAAATAAAAATGCAATTTGTATCAGCCCCATTTTAACCTGTTATGCCATTCCTTTCAATGTGATCAAGAGCCTGATGAAAGAAAATTCAAGCTTTAATTTCCAATTATTTAATCAATTAAGTGAGCAGATCCTTGAAAAGGAAAACAGAGTTGAACAATTAATGACCTGTGATGCAAGAGAACGAGTGGTTAATTTTATTAAAAACCAAGCTCGACAGAAAGGAATCAGGATTGGGTATGAAATTTTGCTCAAACATTCATTTACCCAACAGGACATTGCGGATTTTGCCGGAACTTCAAGGCAAACCGTAACCAATATCCTAAAAGAATTGAAGGATAAAAATAAAATTCACGTTGAAAGACGCAGCATTTTGATCCGCGATATCAACGATTTCCTATAGTATTCAAAATAAATCAACAATTCAGATTGAAAATTCTTTTTATTGTTTTTGTTTTATTCAAAATGAAACTTACATTTGCATGCCCTTAATGTGGGAGGAAAAATAATAATGGAGGAGTGGCAGAGCTGGTTGAATGCACCGGTCTTGAAAACCGGCGTACGGGAGACTGTACCGGGGGTTCGAATCCCTCCTCCTCCGCATAAAAAAGACCTCAATTGAGGTCTTTTTTATTTTATAATTGTTTGGATTTTATTCCCTTTATAGAGTAGGCCAGTTAATAGAATTTGAAGAACAATTGATTTCATGTTTTTCTATCTGGATATGAAGGGCCTTCTGTTTCTAAAAGCAGACCATTATACTCAAATTGTGACAGGTGCCGGATGAAATTTTAAGGATCCATTTGCGTCTGGTATTTTAGGTATTCCTGCCTTTTTCCAGAAATCAATCCATTTTTCTCAAAATCCCCTTTTTTGACCTTTCGTTAGCCTTTTCAAGCTAAATTGTCATAAAAAGCCCTTTTTTACCCCGTGTTTACTCCATGTATAGTCCATGTATAGTCCATGTATAGTCCATGTATAGTCCATGTATAGTCCATGTCTCGACATTATGTTAAATAGAATCGGGAATCTACCTTATTTAACATAGAAGTTTTAAGTAATAAAATAAAAGGAAGGATTGATATTAAAGATGAAGACTTGATGCCAGGTAAAAGAGAGCAAGTTTATGAAGCAGTGATGCTTTTAAACGATGAGATTAATAATTAGATTGATGCACTTAAAAGGCCTCTTTTCTACTAAATAATGTTGTCTGTAGAATTTATTAGGTTATTCATTTGATATTTGCGACATTTGGACTTCTAAAAAATAGCTTTATTTTTATTGAAATCAATTTTTAATTTTCCTTGAAAAAGGAGCTTAAAACCACAAACTAATATGAAAAGAATTTTTTATTCCTTATTCATCATTTTGTTAGCTGCCGGTGTGCAGGCACAGATGAATAAGATCGATTTTATTGAATATGAACTGGAAAATGGATTGCATGTCATATTGCATCAAGATAATTCAACGCCAATTACTGCAATTTCGGTAATGTATCATGTTGGATCAAAAAACGAAAAACCAGACCGAACAGGATTTGCTCACTTTTTTGAACATTTATTATTCGAAGGATCAAAAAATATTGATCGGGGAGAATATGATGATTATGTAGAAAGCGCAGGTGGTACATTGAATGCAAATACTTCTTTTGACAGAACGTATTATTATGAAATCTTGCCGTCAAATCAACTAGAACTCGGACTTTGGTTAGAATCTGAAAGAATGTTGCACGCAAAAGTGGAAGCAATAGGTATTGAGACTCAAAGGGAAGTTGTTAAAGAAGAAAGACGACAACGGATCGAAAATCAGCCTTATGGATCGATCATGCAAGAGTCACTTAAGAGAGCATTTACAGTGCATCCTTATAATTGGCCAATTATTGGGTCTATGGAGCATTTGAATGCGGCTACTGAAGAGGATTATGTTGGTTTTTACAATATGTACTATGTGCCAAATAATGCCGTATTATCTATCGCAGGTGATATTAACATTGAAGAAACAAAAACATTTGTTCAAAAATATTTTGCAACTATTCCAAAAGGAACAGAAAATATTTACAGACCAGAAGTTGTTGAACCTCCATTAGCCGGAGAAGTCAGAGATACTATTTTTGATAATATTCAGCTTCCGGCCGTCATCCAAACGTATAGAATTCCTGCACAGGGAACACCTGATTATTATGCAGTTGATATGTTGAGTACATTACTTTCCTCAGGGAAAAGTTCAAGATTATCAAAAGCATTGGTTGACGAACAACAAAAAGCTGCGTTTGTAGGTAATTTTCCGCTACCAATGGAAGACCCGGGCGCTTCTTTATTATTTGCGATCTGTAATCTGGGTAATGATCCATATGATGTGGAACTGTCTTTAGCTGCAGAAGTTGAAAAAGTAAAAACTGAACTTATTTCAGAAAAAGAATTCCAAAAGTTGCGGAATAAAGTTGAAAATAGTTTTGTGTCTGGTAATTCAAGAGTTGTTGGAATTGCAGAGTCACTGGCAAACTATCACATGTATTTTGGAGATGCAAATCTGATCAATACTGAGATAGACCGTTACCTGGCTGTAACCAGAGAAGATATTATGGCAGCAGCCAAGAAATATTATAGGGATGATAACAGAGTTGTCTTATATTATTTGCCAAAAGACCAACAAAACTAATTCAAATCTAAATTAAAAGATCATGCAAAAAATAGTATATATATTGTTTCTCGGCCTGCTTGTAAGCGCATGTGCCACAAAAACTAAAGTGGCAACACCCACTGCAGTTGTTCAAAATGACCCTGAAGCTTTCAGGGCTACGGCACCTGGAGCGAAAGAAGCATCCGTAATTAAAATTGGCGATTATGAAGTATTTAATCTGCCAAATGGTTTAAAAGTCGTTTTGGTTGAAAATCATAAAATTCCAAGAGTTAGTTATTCTCTTTCTCTGTTAAATAATCCGGTACTTGAAGGTGAAAAAGCTGGTTATGTAGGTATTGCAGGAGATTTACTCGGAAGAGGAACCACAAGCCGAAGCAAAGCAGAACTGGATGAGACCGTTGATTTTATCGGTGCCAATCTTAGTACCAGTGCAAATGGAGTATATGGAAGTGCACTTACCAAACATCAGGACAAATTACTTGAAGTTTATACAGATGTATTATATAATCCTTCATTTCCGGAATCAGAATTGGAGAAGATCATTACACAAACGCTAACAAGTTTAGCACAGTCCAAGCAGGATGCCGGTTCTATAGCAGCCAATGTGGGTAATGTGATCAATTTTTCAAAGAATCACCCTTATGGTGAGGTTGAAACAGAGGAATCAGTTCAAAAGGTAAATGTGGAGGATTGTAAAACCTACTATCAGAAGTATTTCAGACCTGATAATGCTATTTTGACGATAGTCGGAGACATTGACCTGGATGCTGCAAAAATGAAAGCTAATAAGTATTTTGCTCAATGGGAAAAGCCACAAACATCTTTCGTGGATGAGAAATTAATTGATGTTAAAATTCCTCAGAGTACGCAGGTTGCATTTGCTCAAAAAGATGGATCTGTTCAGTCACAGATCCAGATTGTTTATCCTGTAGATCTGAAAAAAGGATCACCGGATGCAATTAAAGTAAGTGTGATGAATACCATCCTTGGAGGTGGTGGATTCATGGGCAGATTGATGCAAAATCTACGTGAAGATAAAGCTTATACTTATGGCGCTCGTTCTAATATCAGTTCTGATCAGTTCATCGGTGAATTTTCTGCTGGTGCAAGTGTGCGAAATGAAGTAACCGATAGTGCTATCGTTCAATTTTTATTTGAAATGGATAGAATGGCCAAGGAAGATGTTTCTGCCGATGACCTCAGAATGGCTAAAAGCGTATTAGCAGGTGGCTTCGCAAGAGCTATGGAATCACCACAGACAATTGCGAGCTTTGCATACAATACGATCGTTTATAATTATCCATCGGACTATTATGCAACCTATCTTCAGAGACTGGATGCTGTTACTGTTCAGGATATCAGGGAAATGGCAACAAAATATATTCGTGCTGACAAAGCCAATATTATTGTTGTTGGAGAGAAAGATGATGTTGCTGCTAAATTGGTAAAATTTGATAAAGACGGTGTCGTTGATTTTTATGATCCTTTTGGAAATAAACTTGAGTTGGCAAAAGAGATTGCCACGCCGGTTGATTTAGATGGCAAAGCAGTGTTGAATAACTATATTGAGGCACTGGGTGGAATCAAAAAAATGAATGAGGTAAAGACCGTTAAAATGGTTGCCGGAATGAATTTAATGGGTCAGGATTTTGAAATGACCATCATTAAAAAGGCGCCAAATTTATATTATCAGACCATGGGTAATGAGTCAATGACCATTCAGGAACAGGTTTTTGATGGTACAAAAGCAAAAATGAGCGGCATGGGAGGTTCTCAGATCATAACAGAAGGTGAAGAACTGGATGCGATCAAAAAAGAAGCAGCTATGTTCCCGGAACTGGATTACCTGTCAGACGAATACACCCTTGAGTTGAAAGGTATAGAAAAAGTGGACAATGCGGATGCTTATAAAGTGCTGGCCACCGATGCTGCGGACAAAAAGCAAACTATGTTTTTTGATGTAAAATCAGGATTGCTGGTTAAAAGGGTAGCGACAGAATCTGCCAGAGGACAGACGGTGACTGTAGCGACTTTATACAAAGAATATGCAGATAACAACGGAATTATGTTTCCGGGATTGATCTCCGTGATTGGAGGTGCACCATTTCCGATTAACATGAAATTCAAAAGTGTTGAGATCAATATTGAGGTTCCTGAAAGTACTTTTATTATAAAATAAGACTGGAAGGTTAAAATAAAACAAAGGCTCGGTTTGTATAAACCGGGCCTTTTTATTTTAAGGTTACCAGGGTAATTCCATTCCCACCATTTTCTTCATCCGGATGTCGGATCGAATCGACATCCTTGTATTCTTTTAGTTTTTCCCGAACCAGATTACGCAGCACTCCATTTCCTTTGCCATGCAATATTTTCAAAAAACTCGCATTGGAAAGAATAGCACTATCAAAAAAAGCTTGTAATGTGTCTGTTGCATCTGCATGTGAATACCCCCTGATATCAATTTTAGGGTCGAATTTGGCATTATAACTGCTCAGGTCTGTTCTGATTGTATTACCTGCATTTTTATCAATAGGCACTGCCGCAGGCACCAATTCAGATAGCTTAGCCGTTATTTTTAATAAACCGATCTCAATTTCAGCTTTTTTGTTTAGAATGGCCGTGATCTTACCGGTCTCACTTCCCGTTTTTAATTTCACAAAATCTCCGGGTTTCAGATTTTTCCAATCATGTTTTGTGCTTTCCATAACTTCTGCAGAAAGTTGTTCAGCGACCAGGATCGTATTTAGTCTTTTTTCTTTAATTTCCTTTGACAACTCAAGAGCTTGTTCAAGCTTTTGACTTTCCTTGATTTCCTTGATGATCCCTTCCAGTTCCCGGTTGTATTTATTAAGGTCAATAATGGATAACTCCTTCTTGTCGAGTTTCAATTTCTTCCTTTTGTAATCCAGGTCCTTATGTAATTTATCATAGTTTCTGATCAAACGGTCCAGCTGGGATTCTTTTTTTTCTACACTGGCCAACTTACTTTCCAGCTCTTGTTTGTCTGACTGAAGCTCAATAACCAGTTCTTCGATTTTTTTAACATTCTTTCCTGTTTTAAATCTGGCATATTTTAAAATCGATTTGTCAAGACCCGTTTTTTGAGCTATTTCATAGGCAAATGAACTGCCTGGTTTTCCCATGATCAATTCAAAAGTAGGAACAAAATTTTTCTTGTCAAACATCATCGAAGCATTGAGGATCCCATGAGTTTTAAAAGCATAAAATTTTAAATTGGAATAATGGGTTGTAACGATTCCGGATGCTTTTGTTTGATTCAGGGCCCGGAGAATTGCCTCTGCAATGGCTCCTCCGATCTGTGGATCAGTACCGGATCCGAATTCATCGATCAGGAATAATGTTTCTTTATCCGCCATGTCCAGAAATGATTTCATGTTGGACAATCGCGAACTGTAGGTGCTAAGATCATCTTCAAGGGACTGCTGGTCGCCTATGTCAGCAAAGATCTTTTTAAAAACGCCAACTTTTGAATTTTGATCGGCAGGGATCAGCATCCCACTTTGTACCATGAGCTGCAATAAGCCAACCGCTTTTAGCGTGACTGATTTTCCGCCGGCATTTGGTCCGCTCAAAACAACGATCTTGTTCCGCTTTAACAGCTCCATATTAAATGGAATTGTCGGCAGGCCGATCTTATCATTTTTGATCAATAAAAGCGGGTGTTTCGCCTGGATGAAACCAATCGCCGGTTTATCGATGACATGTACCCGTTCAGCGCGCATCAGGATGGCAAGCCTGGCTTTTGCCTGGATGATATCATGCATACCGATCAATTGGTAATAATAGGCCAGATCTTCTTTGTATGGTCTAAGATTGTCACTTAGTTTTTTGAGGATCTGATAGATCTCTTTTCTGTAATCAGAATGTAAATCATACAGATCATTATTCAATGAGATCATCTCTTCCGGTTCAATGAAAACCGTTTTCCCGGTTGCTGATTCATCGTGAATAATTCCCCGGATCTTTCGCTTATATTCCGCAGGTGCACTCAGCACCCTTCGGCCATTTCGATAACTCTCAACCGTGTCTGCCAGCCAGCCTTTGTTACGGTAATCAGCGCTTATCTTCGTGAACCGCTGATTGATCTCATTCGATTTTTTTGTAATGGATTTATTTATTTGAAGCAGAACAGGAGAGGCATCTGACCTGATTTCTCCTTCTTTGTCCAGGATACTTTCCAGACCAAGTTTTAATTCATCCGGAATGACAATATTTGCTGAAATATTATACAGAGTGTGGTAGGTGTTTTTTCTTTCCCCTTTAAAATAAAGCAGTATTTTATCAAGATTCTTGACGATCAAATCGATTTTCTGCAATGCTTCAATACTTAAAACAAAACCTTCGGTAGGCAGATGCGCGATGTCCTCAAGAATATTCTGATAATCGTAAAGTTGTAAAGTTGACGTACTCTCCAGGATCTGTTTGAATTCATTTACCTGATCCAGTTGCTGCTCTATTTTTTCGATCTGGGTCATAAAAACAAAACCATCAAAATATTCAGTTGAATATGCACCCAGACAATATTGTTTTACCTGATCCAGAATTTTGTCAAATTCTAGTGTCGAAAGTATATGTTTTGGTAATAACTGCATTTAATTTCTGTCTCTTTAAAGATTTTTTTGCCTTTTGTATATAATTATCTATTTGAAACGTTTGTCAATAGTATACTTCAAAGCTATAGTTAAAGCAAAATTGTATTAATTTTGTTGTAAATGTAGGCAATTTTAAGTCTATTTGTGTTTGCGTAACCCAAATGTTAAATTTTGAAATTCTGATGAAAAAAATACTTCTTTTCTTCTTTGGCCTTGTAATTCTGGCAGGCTGCAACAACGAACTGGATCTAATCGAAGAATGGAAGGATATTCCAATCGTCTATGGTGTTTTAGATCCTTCTGATACGGCTCATTATATCAGAATTGAAAAAGCTTTTTTGGATGACCAAAATTCTGCTTACGATTTGGCACAGGTTGTTGATTCCCTGTACTACAAAGATCTTGATGTAAATATCCTCCGAAAAAATGGCAGCACGACAGAGCGTTTTCCACTTGTGAAAGTTGATGGGAATCTGGAAGGATATAAAAGGGAATCAGGGGTTTTTATTGATACGCCTAATTATCTGTACAAAATTCTTAGTGAAGATCTTGATTTGAAAGGGGAGGATAATATAGAACTTCAATTGATTCGAGGAAATAATCCTGTCGAGGTAAGTTCAAAAATTAAGACAGTCGGTGCTTATGGTTTTTTAAGACCACGCCCTGATGATCCTGAAAAAATAAATCTGAGTTATGCAAATCACCTCACCATTCGTTGGGGAGATTCTGAAAATGCGGTAGAATACGAGGTATACGTCATCACGCATTACAAGGAAAAAATAAAAGGCAGCGGAAATGAATTTGTTGACAAAGAAGTAATTTGGAAAGCAGCAAAAGGGGTTGAGTCAAATTCAGTTTTATTGGAAAGTAAGGGATATTTCACGTTTCTTGCCGGCGCAATTGAGGATAATAATGATGTGATTCGGGACTTCGAGAACCTTGAATTCAAGGTCATTGCCGTTGGTAAAGAATTACATGAATATATCGCAATTGGTGGTGCCAATCTAGGTATAACTGCCTCTCAGGAAATTCCTCAGTACTCAAATTTATCTGAAGGAATTGGCGTTTTCTCATCAAAATGGGAAATTAGCCTTAAGGAGCTAAAATTAATACCTGCTTCACTTGATTCTGTTCGAAATGGGATTTATACAAAACATCTGAACTTTTAATTTGATCACTATGAAAAAATTATTGTCATTTTTCTGTGTTGCACTTGCTTGTTTATTTAGCCTTTCCTGTAAGTCAAAGCCGAAGGATCTGATCGGTTCATTTGACAGAATTATGCTCGAAAGTCAACCTTACGTGGAATGGTACAATGCGGAAATTAATAATTATGAATTGGATACAGTCAGTCTCGATAGCCTTGATGCAGGAGCATTTGAGCAAGTGGAGATGCTTGTTTATCTTGGTACCTGGTGTTCAGACAGCAGACGGGAAGTGCCTCGTTTTATGAAAATACTGGATCATTTGAATGTGAAACAGTCAAAATTGAATTTAACTGGTCTTGACAGAGAAAAATCAGCACCTGATTATCAGGAAAATGTCTGGAATATTGAATTTGTACCGACCATGATCTTCTTGAAAGAAGGGAAAGAAATTGGTAGAATTATTGAAACACCTGAAATTTCACTGGAAAAAGATCTGGTTGAAATATTGTCTAACATTGATAAATAGCCAGAACTTATACCCCTGCCCGTGAAAGATAATTTTAATACCTTAAAAGACGATCAATTTGGTATCTATAAGGACCGTGGATCCAAGTTTATTGCCTATGCATTTCCCATGGTCTCTCTGGTGGATTTTGAAATGAAATTGGCCTCCATTCAAAAGGAACACCCCAAAGCCAGACATTTTTGTTATGCGTATAATCTGGGGATCGATGAAGCTCAACACAGATATAACGATGATGGAGAACCGGGAGGTTCTGCCGGATTGCCTATTCATAACCAATTGCTGAGTAATGACCTGTATGAATCCGGTGTGATCGTTGTCCGTTATTTTGGTGGTAAAAAATTAGGCGTTCCCGGACTCATTAATGCTTATAAGGAATCTGCAAAAGAAGCGATTAATGCAGCCGGGGTTGTACGAAAGTTCATTCTTTCTGTTTATAGGATAAGCTTTGAATATGATCAGACTGGTTTGATCATGCGTGTTATCAATGATACGGGCATTAAAATTATTGAAAACGGGTATCTTGATAAGCCTTTTATCGTATTTTCAGTTCGAAGATCTGAAGGGGAATACATCAGGACAAAATTACTCGGCATGCTTCTGAACAGAGAATTGAGTGACATTTCCGGTGATGAGCAAATTGAAGGTTACACACTGGAGCAATTAAAATAAGATTATTTGAATGATTAAAATAGGAATTACAGGGAATATTGGCGCCGGGAAATCACAGGTTTGCCGAATATTTGAATTGCTGGAAATTCCTGTTTATTATGCTGATCCCCGCGCCAGGCAATTGATGAAATCAGATCCTGAACTGAAAAAAAAGATTCAAAAATTATTGGGTCCAGAATCTTACGATCAGCATGGAGAATTAAACCGACAATATATTGGTCAGATCATTTTTAAGGATAAAACAGCCCTGACATCCCTTAATAATTTGGTTCATCCCGCAGTAGGACTGGATTTTAACACATGGGCTAAGAATCAAAAATCTCCGTATATTTTAAAGGAAGCAGCGCTTTTGTTTGAGTCGGGGAGTTATAAACAGCTGGATCTAACAGTATTGGTCAAAGCAAGTGAAGCTGTTCGACTGAGAAGGGTAGTGGCCCGGGATGGAATAGACAGGTCTGCCGTGCTGGATCGAATGAGGAACCAGATGGCTGAAGAAGAAAAAGAATTGCTTGCGGATCATATTATTGATAATAATGGTTCGGAGGCATTGGTCGGACAAGTACTTGCCCTCCATCAATTATTTCTGAGCGCCGGCAAATAAAGCCCTATGCGTAAATACGAAAATTTCGAATTTGATCAGGATCAATTGTCAGCGCCCCCTGCGTCTGATACCAAAATAATTTGTGTAATTCCCTCATTTAATGAAGCTGGACTGATCAGGGTACTTGATGCGATGATAAGCTGTGAACCATTGGAGGAAGGAACTATTGAAATCCTGGTTGTGCTCAATGAAGGTGAAGACGCAGACAAAGAAGTGGTCCTGTTTCACGATCAGCAATTTGAGGAGCTCAATAATTTTGGACAAATAAACAATGATGATTCATTTTGCATCCATGTCATCAGGGCAAGAAACCTAAAAGCAAAATTTGCCGGTGTCGGACTGGCCAGAAAGATAGGGATGGATGAAGCAGCGAAAAGATTCCTGTCTGTTGACCGGCCTGATGGAATTATCGCCAGCCTGGATGCAGATGTACGCTTATCCACTAATTATTTTCCCGTTTTATTGTCACATTATAACCAAACGGATTCTTTAAGAGCAGGAAATGTTTTTTTTGAACATGACCTGAGTAGGTCTGAGAATACCCTGGAGAAATCAGGGATCATTCAGTATGAATTGCATTTGCGCTATCATATTATTATGCAAAAATATATTGGTCTTCCATATGCTTATCATACGATCGGAAGTGCTATGTCAGTCAGAGCTTCTGCCTATTTGCGTCATTTTGGAATGAACAAGCGAAAAGCAGGTGAGGATTTTTATTTTTTGCATAAGTATATTAAAACAGGAGATTTTAAATTGATTAAGGAGGCGACTGTCTTTCCTTCTCCCAGGTATTCAGAAAGGGTTCCATTTGGAACGGGTAGGGCAGTTCAGCAGATTGTAGAAAGTAAGGAAGCATATACTACCTATGATCCGGCAAGCTATTTGGTCTTGTTTTCATTGATTGATCGTTTAAATGAAATATATGAAAATCCGGATTCATTAGCCGCAATTGCCAATCCTGAAATATTGGCTTATATAGGAGAGGTCCTCCAGCATAAATTCCTGGAAATAAAGAAAAATACGACCAACTTCAGTTCTTTTGAAAAAAGATTTTTTCAATGGTTTGATGCATTTCAACTGATCAAATACCTGCATCATATGCGGGGTCACGGGCATCCTGATGTTGATCTGAAATTTGCTCTTACCGTTTTATTTGATAAAATCAATTTGAACCTGCCTGAAGGACAAGAGGCCCAACTGCTTCAACTGAGAAAATATGAGAGACATGCCTAAAAGTTTGGTCTGAATGTATTAAGCGTTTAATTACCCTTCCACATCAGGAATGCCTTTAAAAAACCATCAAGGTCTCCATCCAGCACTTTGTCTGGATTGTTGATCTGGAATCCTGTCCGGTGATCTTTGACCCTTCTGTCATCCAAAACGTAGGATCTGATCTGAGAACCCCACTCATTTTTCATTTTGCCTGCTTCGATCTCACTTTTTGCAGCCAGTTGCTTTTGAAGTTCCACTTCATAAAGTCTGGACCTTAATAAGTTCAAAGCTTTCTCCCGGTTCATGTGCTGAGATCTTTCCTGCTGGCATTCAGCGACGAGTCCTGAAGGGAGGTGTCTGACCCGAACAGCGGATTCCGTTTTATTAACGTGCTGACCTCCTGCTCCGGATGCTCTGAATGTGTCCCAACTCAAATCGGCAGGGTCTATCGTGACTTCGATGCTATCATCCACAAGCGGATGAACAAATACCGAGGCAAAAGAGGTCATTCTTTTACCCTGTGAATTATATGGACTGATCCTGACCAGTCGATGAACCCCGTTTTCGCCCTTTAACATACCAAAGGCATAGTCACCGGAAACTTCGATCTGTACAGATTTTACGCCTGCTACATCACCGTCAGAACGATTGAGTTCGCTAACCTTAAAATTATTTTTTTCTGCCCACATCAAATACATTCTGAGCAGCATGGCAGCCCAGTCATTACTTTCTGTTCCTCCGGCTCCTGCATTGATCTGGAGTGTGCAATGCAATTCATCTTCCTTTTTATTCAGGGTTGTCCTGAATTCAACATCCTCGAATATCTCTTCGGTTCGGGTGTATTGCAAGTCCAGGTCTTCTTCTGTAACCTCCCCTTCCTGATAAAATTCATACATCACTTCAAGATCATTTATTTTCTCCTCAAGCTCATTGAATTTCTTTACCCAGTTTTTTGAAAGTTTGATGGTTTTTAGAATGGCCTCTGCGTTTTTTGGCTCATTCCAAAAGTTGGGATCCAGTGATAATTGTTCTTTTTCTTCGATATCGATCAATTTTCTATCGATGTCAAAGATACCCCCTTATCCGTGTCAACCGACTTCTCAACGATTCTAGTTGTTCTGTAGTCATCTGCCCTTTTTTATAAATTAAATCTTGTGATCCGACAAGAAATCCGGACCACAAGATTTAATAATTTAGAAAATATGTATGCTCTTAATTATTTGCATATTCAATATAGAATACCAACATCGCCTGCTCAGGAATTCTTGGAGGTCTTCCTGCTGCACCGTATGCCAGTTCGAATGGAATAAAAAATACAGCTTCTGTCCCTTTATTCATAAGCAATAAAGCTTCGTCCCATCCTTTTATTACGCGACCCTTACCTACTTCGAAAGAAAAGAAATCTCCTCTTTGGTAGGAGTTGTCAAACATCTCACCATTGCTCTCAAGTATACCATAATAATGTACACTAACAGCATCGCCTGTGTTTGGTTTTGCTCCGGTTCCTTCCTTTTCAATCACATATTGAAGACCACTGTCGGTTGAGATCAGTTTATCACTCAAACTATTGTTTTTGTATTGTGCTAATAATTCAGCGGTTCTGGCAGCAACCGTCGCTTCTTTTGCTTTTGCGATTGATTTGGATTCTTCATTTGCAACTTCCATTTTTTGAGCTCTTGCTTGTACCTCTTCTGCTGAAATGACCTCTTTTATTAAAATTTCGTAGGTCAAGGTATTCATTCCCAGTATAGCAGGATTCATTTTTTCAATTGAATCTAATGTATAAACCAAAACAGCACTGTCTCCGGGTACCAAAAGGGTCAGCAGTTCGTCAACAGGACTATCTTTCCTCAATTTGCTTGAATCTGCCGGGATTTCAAATTTTCCGTAATCCATTTCACTTGATCTGTCGAGAAGTACTTTGCCATTATCTCCTTTGATAATCAAACTGAAGACACTGAAATCACCAGGTTTCCCAACTTCTCCATCACCTTTCTTAACCAATGTGTATGTCTGATCTGAAAATTGTAATGGTAACTCTTTCGGGTCTTGTCCACCTTCATTACAAGCAGCAAATACAAATGCTATTAGGATAACACTATAAATAATTTTTTTCATTTTGTTCTATTTAATATAATTTGGTAATATTGATTTGAATTTTTTAATAACAGCTTCCAGATTGCCATAGGCCGCTCCGCCGGATGCATTTTTATGTCCGCCTCCCTTAAAATGATCTCTGGCAATTTTCTGAACAGAAATATCTGCTTTTGAACGTAAAGAAAGTTTAATAATTGTGGGTTGTTCTGTAATTAATGCAGCAACCTCTACACTGTTGATCATCATCAGATAATTGACAATGCCTTCTGTATCTCCCCGCTGAATGTCATAAGTCTTATAATCTTCTTTTGTGAGCTTGATGATCCCCGTTTTGTATTCAGGAATGATCTCCATTCTATTAGCCAGACAATGCCCCAGCAAACGGATGTACTTTTCTGACTGCCTGTTATAGATCTTGTCCTGCAGATCATTCAGGTCAGGTTCATATTTCATCAATTCTCCTGCGATCTTGAAAGTGGTTGAGGTGACATTGTATTTGAATGATCCGGTGTCAGTAATAATTCCGGTGAGTAAACAAGTAGCAATTTCGTGATTCAACCTGTTATGAACGCCCAGCAATTCGAAGAACCGAAAGACAAGTTCAGAAGTAGAACTGGCAGTTGAATCTGATAAAACAAAATCAGCGAATGGTTCCGGATCAAGATGATGATCAATATGGATCTTCATTGCCGGGTGGTCAACCACAAATTCTCCCATTTTGTCAATCCTGTCAAGTCCGCTGAAGTCAAGAAAAAACATCAGCTTCGCATTTTTTATCTTTTCAATTGATTTTTCCGTTTCAAAATCAAAGATAATTGCATCATCACTTTTGGGAAGAAAACATAAGGTCGCAGGGTATTCACTGGGGTAGATAACCGAAACCGTATGGCCGGTATTCTCCAGGAATAATTTGAGAGCCAAAGATGATCCCATCGCATCTCCATCCGGATTCCGGTGAGAAAAGATTACGACATCTTTCGGACTTTGTAAAAATTGAACGATTTCTAAAATACCTTCCATTTAAATGTTTGAAATTATTAAATGTTGCGCAATATTAAGAAAAAATGGTCAACACATTAGCCATATTAAGTATATTATTAACTTTGCGGGCTAATTAAAAAAATTAATGACCTATGGCAGGAAATAGAACTTTTACAATGATTAAACCTGATGCTGTTTCAGGTGGGCATATCGGTGCCATTTTAGCGCATATGAATAAGGGCGGATTCAGGATTGTAGCGATGAAATATACCAAACTGACCAAGGAAATGGCTGGCAGATTTTATGAAATTCATAAGGACAGACCATTTTATGATGAATTATGTACATTCATGTCTTCAGGCCCAATCGTTGCAGCCGTTCTGGAAAAGGAAAATGCAGTTGCAGATTTCAGAAAACTGATCGGGGCAACCAATCCGGCAGATGCAGAAGCAGGTACAATTCGTGCATTGTATGCTAAGAGCTTAGGTGAAAATGCAGTTCATGGTGCAGATTCTGACGAAAATGCAATCATTGAAGGTAATTTTCATTTTGCGCAGACAGAGATGTTCTAATTTAAGAATGTACAAGATATTAATCCCGGATCATGAATTTGATTTCGGGATTTTTTATTTTATACTCAAATCTATTCAGGCGACACGATTTTTATATTTGTTTATTACCAATATAATTGGTAAATGTCTTATTTTGCTAAACAACAAAATTAGAAAGTATCACTGCCAATAATAAAAATAGAATTAAGCTGATTGAATGTCCCAGGGATGCGATGCAGGGACTTTCTGATTTTATTCCTACCAGGAAAAAAGCAGACTATATCAACCAATTGCTTAAAGTCGGATTTGATACCATCGATTTCGGGAGTTTTGTTTCACCAAAAGCCATTCCGCAACTTAAAGATACGGCTGAAGTTTTGTCCTTGCTGGACCTGTCTGAAACACAAACTAAATTATTGGCTATAGTTGCTAATTACCGCGGCGCCATAGCAGCTTGCCTGCATCCTCAAATTCATTATATAGGTTATCCTTTTTCAATTTCTGAAACCTTTCAGCTAAGAAATACCAATGCCAGTATTGGCGAATCTTTTGCGATCATTGAAGAGATACAGGAACTTTGTATTTTGAATAAAAAGGAACTGGTCGTATATATCTCAATGGCCTTTGGCAATCCCTATGGCGATGAATGGAGTGCAGAGATCGTTCACCACTGGATCAAAATGCTTAGTGGACTGGATATTAAGATATTTGCTATGTCTGATACCATTGGCGTATCAACACCTGACAACATTGAATATATCTTCAAAATGTTGATACCTAAATTTAAGAACATAGAAATTGGTGCTCATTTCCATTCAAGACCTGCTAATTGGTCCGAAAAGCTGGAGGCTGCCGCCCAATCAGGGTGTACCCGTTTTGATGGTGCAATCAGAGGTTATGGAGGTTGTCCAATGGCAAAGGATGACCTGATCGGCAACATGGCTACCGAGCAAATGATAGGTTATCTGGACTATTATAAATACCCCCTGAATATAGATCACGAGGCTTTTAAAATAGCGATGGAAATGGCAGCAAAAATTTTTCCATAATGAAACATATTTTACTCCCTCAATCGTTCTTTTTATAATATTCATTTCATATAAATTAACTATTTTCAAAATTGATCAAATGATATTTGAAATAGAATTCGGAACCCCCTTATACGACAGTTCAGTGCATTTAAGAGATCTTATCCTCAGAAAACCGCTGAAGCTGGAATTTACCCCGGAACAACTGGCCGAAGAGTATGATTCATTTCATTTTGCTTATTTAGACGACGATTTTGATATGCTTGGATGCCTCGTAATGAAACCGGAAGACAACAATTCTGTCCGAATGCGTCAGGTCGCTGTAAGCGATTCATATCAAAAGCAGGGGATAGGAACAGCCATGGTCATTTATGTGGAAAAATGGGCCAAAGAAAGGGATTTTAAAACCATCATTCTACACGCCAGAGATAATGCGATCCCATTCTATGAAAATCTCAATTATAAAAAAGTCGGTAAGCCTTTTTATGAGGTTGGGATCGAGCACTATTTTATGAAAAAAGAATTGTGATCAATTGCAATGAATGACATTGTTTGGCTATAAATTGCAATAACCGGCCTTCTTCAGACTTCATTAAGTGAAAAAACATATATTTGCAAAAATAATTTGATTGAAATGAGCAGCGAAAAACCGGTAAAAAAGAAAATAGTAGTTACCAAATCACAAGAAACCAAATCTCCAGCCAGAAGATCTAAAGTGTCCGGTATTAAGACAGTAGAACCTGTTGAAATGCTTTTTAAAAGAAAAAACTTTTATTTTTTATTCGGAGGTTTGTTATTAATTGCGCTTGGACTTTTGCTAATGTCAGGCGGAAAAATGCCAAGCACTGAAATCTGGGATGAGTCTTTGATTTACAGTTCCAGGAGAATAATTTTAGCACCTATCGTAATATTGGCAGGACTCGGTGTAGTTCTGTATTCCATCTTTAAGAAATAATTTCTGTTATGAGTGAAATGATTAAAGCTGTATTACTCGGTATAATACAGGGCTTGACCGAATTTCTGCCTGTGAGCAGCAGCGGACATCTTGAAATTGCAAAATACCTGCTGGGAACCAATTTCGAAGGAGATGAAAGTTTGTTGATGTCTGTAGTTTTACATGCGGCCACCGCCCTCAGTACGATTTATGTTTTCAGAAAAGAGATACTTGAAATATTTAAAGGATTATTGAATACAAAGTGGAATGCAGATAAGAAATTTGCTTTGATGGTCATCCTATCAATGATCCCTGCCGGACTGGTTGGGTTTTTTCTGGAAGAGGAAATCAGTGCATTGTTTGATGGCAGAATTGTTTTTGTCTCACTTATGTTATTCGTAACGGCTGCTTTATTGCTCATTTCGGATTTTGTGGAATCAAAAAGAAATGATGTGAAATATGGGAATGCTTTTGTTATTGGAATTGCTCAGGCTATAGCTTTAATACCAGGAATATCCAGATCAGGCGCTACCATATCTACTGCGATCATTCTCGGCATTGATAAAGGCAAAGCAGCTGCATTTTCATTTTTGATGGTTTTACCCCTGATATTGGGAAAGATGGGCAAGGACATTTTGGATGGGACATTATCCGCTAGTCACATATCAGGCGCTTCATTGTCCGTAGGATTTCTGGCAGCATTCATTGCCGGCGTTTTTGCATGTACCTGGATGGTTAAATTGGTCAAAAACAGTAAGCTCCGCTATTTTGCCTACTATTGTATAGCCGTAGGAATCATTGTTATTGTTACATTTTATTTGAGAAAATGATACTTAGTTCAAAAGACGCTTTGGAGAATGTTGACTTTCTGGAGGGGGTTACGCTATTGGTTGATAAACCCCTGGAATGGACTTCATTTGATGTGGTGAATAAGATCAGATTTTCTTTAAAAAAGAAACTCAGCGTAAAAAAGATCAAAGTGGGACATGCCGGGACCCTCGATCCCCTCGCCACCGGTTTGTTGATCATTGCCATAGGAAAAGACACCAAAAAAATTGATCACTACCAGGGACAAGTAAAAAAATATTCTGGTACCCTCCGATTGGGAGCCACTACAGTTAGTTATGACAGTGAATTTGAACCGGATCAGCAGTTTGAAACCGGTCATATCACAACCGACCTGATCGAAGAAAAGAGAAAAACATTCATCGGTGCCATCGAGCAATATCCACCTGCATTTTCTGCGCTTAAAGTGCAAGGGCAGCGGGCATATAAACTTGCGAGAAAAGGGATTCAGCCTGAACTCAAATCCAGGATCATCAACATATATGATTTTACGCTTGAACAAAAGCAATTTCCGGATCTTGAATTCAACGTAACTTGTGAGAAAGGGACCTATATCAGATCCCTGGCCCATGATTTTGGAAAATCCCTTGATTCCGGAGCTTATTTAATTCAATTGCGGCGAGAAGCCATCGGAGATTTTAATGTGAAAGATGCTTTTATACTGGATGAACTCATTGAGTTATTGGCATAAAAAAACCCGCAAAAATGCGGGCTTATTTATAATTAAGCTTCTTGTTCTAACGGAGGTATTCTCAAAACCTGTCCGGGGTAGATCAGGTCAACATTCTTTAACATAGGCTTGTTTGCTTCAAAAATAATATTGTATTTCATAGCGTTGCCATAATGTTTCTTAGCAATTTTTGACAGAGAATCACCACTTTTTACTTCATAGAATACAGCCTCCGGCTCCGGGATTGTAACTTCAATATCCTCAACTACAGTTGCGATACCAGCCACATTACCTAAAGCCAAAATAATTTTTTCTTTTTCAGATTGATTTTCTACGACCCCTCTGACAACCACCTGATCTCCTTCAAGCTCAAGCACCAGGTCTTCGATCTTTAATCCATGTTCCTGGATTGCATTTTTTAGATTATCTATCTGTGAAGTTTTGTTTTCTTCTGTTTTATTCCCCAAAAGTTTAGCTCCTGCGTTTTTTAAAAAAGAAAATAGTCCCATGTGTTTTAATTTAGATTTTAGAATGATTAAAAACTATACAACGACAATAAATTTTAAAAAATTCACTTTTTAGAAAAAAAATAGTTTATTTAACTTTTAAAGTTTTGATGAAATGAGCTTGGTAAACTGAAAAATATACAAAACCAATTCAGATCCCTTTTGTTAAAAACTTTTGAAAACACGGGCAAAAGAAAAACCAGGGGCCTGAATATTCAGGTCCAGAAAATAGCCATAGGGCGTTTGAGAAACTTCAAATCCTGAAAGCTTTAATCTTTCTTCCATCTCATCTAAAAAATTTTGCGAAAAATCAGCGGATGCTTTACTTTCGGATAAATGGCTGAAGGAATGCAATATAATATGTTCAAAAGGATGTTTTCGGCTCAACCATTTAATGAAATTGCTTGCCTTTTTTAAAGGTGGTTTTAATTCATCGTGCTCTTCCATTTGAATAAAAGCAAGCTGAACATTTTCAAAAGATCTTTTTTCTTTGAGATCAGGTACAGTTTCAAGTGATTTTAAAGCAGTATCATATGAAAAAGAAGAGCTGTATATCATTAGTATTTTCATATGTTCCAATATTTTATTTTTATTTGGATTGAACATGCTTTATGAAATAATGCAATTTCCATAGGTCAAAATAGCGCATAGTTGGTCCGGTCCCGAATAGATTCTCTTCAAATTTTTCAATTCGCTTATCCAGGAACCGGTAGGTGGTTTTATCCAGACCAAACTTTTGTAAGTTTTTATAGAAAAGGATCAACCGGGTATCCAGGATCTCTTTTTTATGATAGGATATGATCAGATTATCCAGGGCATTCTTTGTCTTATTGAAAAATACTTCCACATTCTCAATTCCTGTGTGGATCAATGGATTGTCAATATGTAAAATAGGTATTTTTTGTTCTGATAACTTTGTTGCAAAAATGGTGTCCTCGTATCCATATCCATCGTGTTTTGCATCAAATAAGATGGATTCAAATATTTTTCTTGGAACGATGAAATTATTTGACATGAAACGCATGTATTTTCTTTTATTCCTTTTTTTTGCCGGCAGGGCTTCTCTACTTGTACCGTAAGTCCAGTGAAATATCTTTGATTTGGATTTCGGTTTTCTTTTAACGTAGGATCTTCCACCATAAATAACAGTATCTTGCCTAAGGTAAGGCAGGTAATTTTTTATAAAAGATTTGTTGGGTAATTTTGAGTCAGCGTCTATAAATAAAAGGTATGGATGGTTTGAATACCTGGCCAGCGCATTTCTGATTCCGGCACGGCCTTTGTTTTCATTCAATTCTACATAGCTGACCCCAAATAATTGGGAGATTGGTTTGTTCTTGTTCTTTACAGAATCCCTCGAGTCATCATCGTAACAAAGGATTTCAAAATTTATATTAGCTTTGGTACATTGTAACTGCAAGTTTACAACAAGTTTGGTGACATTGATATTATATACCGGGATCAGAATTGACAGCATCAGGCAAATATAATTTTTTTTATAAAAATCGAACACGAAATCCGCATTGCATGCGAAGCATTTATATCATTAGACATGGGCAAACTGAATATAACAGGCAAGGAATCCTTCAGGGGAGGGCAATAGATGCACCGCTAAATAATACAGGTGCTCTACAGGCGGAGTCATTTTATGAGGCGTATAATAAAATTGGTTTTAAAAAAATTATTACTTCGGATCTCCAGCGAAGTATTCAGTCTGTTGACCAATTTTTAGGTTTGGGTATCGAACATATGATCGATGAGAGAATAACAGAATTTTCCTGGGGAGAAAATGAAGGATTGCCACTAAATGAAATTGTCATTGATAATTATAGGGAAATGCTGAATTCCTGGAAAATCGGAGATCTGGATGCTAAGATTCCCGGTGGTGAATCGGGGAGAGAACTTCGGGACAGAGTGCATGATTTTATCAAAGAAATAAAAGAACTTGAAGATCACCCTATACTGATATGTACGCATGGCCGAACCCTCAAAATGCTCGTCGTTGAAATGTTGAAAAAAGACCTGGAATATATGGAAGAGATAAGGCATTCCAATATGGCATTATACCTATTCCGGCAACAGTCTGATTCTTTTCAATTGATCAAAGAGAATGACGTTTCACATCTGGCGCCATCCCTGCAGGAAAATGTTTATTGGGATAAATAAACCCTGAGCAAATTTATGTAATATCCTGCTTCAAAAAGTTAGTTAAAATTGAATGTGTTCAATGACCTGACAACAATCTGTCGTCCCGCCGGGACTTAAAATTAATTAGATCATTTTATGTTCCAGGGGTTCATAAGCTATCAACGGACCGTCGTCACCCTGAGACTATTTTTTACAATAAAACAATTCCTGTCACTTTTGCTCAGGCTATCGTCCGTCCAGACTGCAAGATTTATGTTGGGATTGCCTTGTAAATTATGTCTGTTTTTTTAGTAAAACTAGCCGCAACTCCATTCTCAATACAACTACCAGCAGGACGAAATATTATTGCAAGGGATGTAAGAACCCGGATAGATTTTGAGATAAAAATTATTGCTCCATCAGAGCGAAGGCCTAAACTATCCCCTCAAATAATTCCGGTATATAGTCCTTATCCGGCTCATTCTAATTACGCTTCAGTAATTTCAGATATTATAGTCTAAATGCAAAACCCCTTGATGAATTTATTCAGTAAACATTAAAAATACTTTAAGGCTGAACATATATCATTTAATAAATTTTATATTCGTTTTTCTAATTGTACACAGATGAAATTCAGACCGGGAACCATTTTGACATTGATCAGTTTGACGATTACGCTCTTTCTGATCGGCTTTTATTTAATATTAGCCACCCACCTGAATAAACTCGAGGATCTGGTCAATGAAAAAACACCTTTTGTACTGGAATTGAAGGATAGTCTGGTTCAGCAAGATATACTTGTGCTCGAACAGCTGTTGCAATCCAGACCTTATTTAATTGCCTCCAGTTATGAATACATTCCAAAGGAAAAAGGACTTAAATTATTGGAAAAAGAATTTGGTCAGCAGATACTTTCAGATACGACAAACAATCCGCTCAATGATGTGATCCGTTTTAATCTTCAGTCTGACTTTATTACGTCAGGAAAGGTAAATGGATTGATTGGTGAATTACTGAAAATGCCTCAGGTGAGGTACGCTTATTTTGAAGAGCAACAGGTGAGCAGCCTGAAATCCAATCTTAAAAACCTGAATCTTATATTATTAATTTCAGGATTGATATTCATAGGAATTTCTATTGTTTTAATCTATAACAATCTAAAACTCATTCTGAGGAGTGACCGGCAAATGCTGAAAACGATGGAGCTGGTCGGCGCAAGTCCCGGATTTATAAAATTACCTTATATTAAAAAAAGTATACAGATCGGGCTTTTGGCCGGTTCAATTAATTTTGTTGTGTACATCGTTTTATTTATATACCTCAATTGGCAAATGGATATTTTCGCTCAGTTTTTTGACTTATCCATCACAATATTCATTTTGATATTTCTTATTTTCGCAGGTCTGTTTTTTCCCCTTGTATTCAGTAATGTGTTGATCAACAGATATATTAAAATGTCGGAGTCAAAACGTTTTTTATAAAAGCCGAAGATCTGTTTTAAATAATGGGCTTTTATGAGAATTTGAAATAATTTGAAAGCATATTACTTCCAGGACTATTATTATATGGTTTAATAAAAGAAATATGCGGGATAAGCCAACCATTTTGAATTCTGTTTGGTCTATAAGAAAAAGATAAATATATGCGTGTATTGACAATTGTAACACTTTTAACCTTCATTGTTATTAGCTCCTGCCAAAAGGCGGATTTTGATTTTCCGGGTTTAGATTTGGCAGAAGGTGAGATTACCTTAAATTATGTTGAAACGCAATGTGCTGACCCCTGGCATAGTACCAATGCACTGGATACTAACTGGACAAATGTTGATAAAGTCAACAGGCTTTTATCCTATTTTGAGAATGAGGGTGTGGAAGTGATCGCAGTTCAATATGAATTCAATGAAGATGAAATCATTGCTTGCCTGGAATGTAATTGTGCCAGCGGCGGTGTTTATTACGTTAAAATAAAAAATGATGAAGCTGCTATTGAAAAATTAATGGATATCGGGTTTCAGTTTCAATAAAAAATAAAATGTATGGTTGGTAGACAATTAATCATTTTGATCTTGCTTGTTTTTCATGGATTTTCGTGCACAAATAGCTATATTGATAATTCAGAAGAATGTTTGACAATAGATTTTAATAACACAGTGTTTGCCGAAGGCCCTGTTGATCCGGGAATGATCATTAATGATTGTTATATTCAGGGAGATTGTCTATTGATATCTCTTAGTTATGCAGGGGGATGTACGGAACACAATATTGGAATGGCTGCGATGGGGTGGGTGAAAACAAATCCGGCGCAGGTTGATGGAAAAATAATTCACCAAAATGATGACAGTTGTGAAGCATGGATCACGGAAGAGTTGGTTTTTGACCTTTTACCTCTCAGATATGAGAATGATTCACTGCTAATTATTAATTTGGAAGGCTTTGATAAACAGATAATACATACTTATTCAGAATAAAAACGTGGAGTTTTATAAAAAATCAGAGGAAAAAATAATACAGGGCTGTATTTCCAATGATCGGAGATCACAGGAACTACTGTATAAATATTATTTTCCTAAGATGCTGGGTATGTGCCGAAGATTCACATCTGATGAAGACAGATTGATCAGCATTATTAATGATGGGATGCTTCGTGTATTTACAAATATCAACCAATATGACGGCAGAGGTAGTTTTGAAGGGTGGGTGAGACGGATCGTTTTTAGAAGCTTGTCCAATCATTTCAGAAAGGATGAGAAATATTTGAAATTTATTTTTCTGGAGGAGAAAGATTCGTCTACACAACAGGATGCCTTATCTGAACTGTATTATGAGGATTTAATGCAAGTTGTAGATAGCTTGCCGGATATGATGCGTAAAGTTTTTGAAAGATATGCGATCCTTGGTTTGTCTCATAAAGAAATTGGTCAGGAATTAAATATCAGTGACGGTACGTCTAAATGGCATTTGTCCAAAGCAAGAGAAAAATTAAGAGAAAAATTATTAAAAAAAAATATAGTTTTTAATCATGCCTGAGAATAAAATATTTAAAAACAAAAACTCAATAGAGGAAAGAGGCTGGGAAGACATGCTGGGTAGGCTTGATGATGCGATGCCAGTTGCCAGGGTTTCCTCCGGCAGAGAAAAAATATTGATCCTACTTCTGCTTATAGTGATTGCAGGGATGGGATCCTATATCGCTCATTTGAGGTCGGATGGATTCAAGAATATAGATCCCCCTGCAATCGAAAAAGAGTATTTCGCCCAGGGAGAGAAAGAAAATTCAATCGGTATGGAAAATGACCTTTCAGAAGTTTATCAGGTCGAACAAGCTACTGATATTAAGAACGATCGTTCCAGCCCATTGACTAACTCAAAAAAGACGTCTATTGCAGGCAATACAGCAAGTCGCACCGTTAACACAAACTCATACACTCATCAGGTACAAAACACGACTGAAGGTCTTGTGGCTGAATATAAAGGCAATACAGAACTAGATATTACAGGCAGATTTAAATCTGATGAAGCATTAATCGTTTCTGGTCCGTTTCAGTTCATTTCTGCATTGTATAAGCACAAGAACTACATTGAGTACAACGGGTCTGAGGTCCCTGCAATGGGTCTTGATCCAATCTATATCCTAAACACAAAGGAAGCCATTTGCAGGTACAATATTTCAGCTTACAGCGGACTTGTATCTGAAAATGTCAATAGTTTTGGCGGATTGGAAGCAGGCGTACATTTTTTATATAATCTCAATAGAAAATGGGGTTTGCAATCCGGACTTGAATTTCAAATCCTGAATAAAGAAGGATTCTCAAATTCGCTCGCGCTAAGCAGTATTATTAATTCAGGAACACCATCCATTTTGAATGCCCCAGATAAGAATTGGGCTGAAAGTCGTTACCAGTATGATGTTGAGAATAGTGAGATCGTAAATAATGAAGTAGGCGTTGAATACATTACAGGAATCGTGGATCAATTAACATATTTAAGCCTTCCGATAAATCTTGTTTATAAATATAAAAGTGTCAGATTTTTCGCTGGTCCTAATTTTTCTCTTCTTTTGAAAGGGACGAATAAGATCAGGGATTATAATGACACCTATTTTAATACGGTGATCCTGTCCAATAAGGTTTTGGAAAATAGAAATTACTTTAATAGACTGGATGTTGGACTTGATCTAGGATTTGAAATAAAAGTATGGAGGGATCTGCAATTGTACGGAAAGTATAATCATGGTCTGTTTCATGTGATCCGAAGTGGCTCAGGCAAGCAAAACAATGCTTCCTTTAAGGATGTATATGAAACCATCTATGAAACAAACCTGGATCAGCGAATAGATTATAACAGGTATTTCTCAATCGGTATTAAATACAACTTAAATAATTGCAGATAGGAACTACGTTTTTATCCAGGATTAAATTCAATTTAAGATCATTTGAAACCATATTCAAATCCAAAGGCGATCGGAGAAATGCCATCTGAAACAGGTTTGAACCGAAGGCTGATATCTTCTGTCATATCAAAGTCGATCAGGTGTCTGTCAATGTAAGCGTCGAAAACATTTAAAAGATAAACCCCAATGACAGCAAAAATGGCTTGTTCCCTGCTTTTTTTTGCAGCCAGATAGTATTCATAATTATTCTGATTATATCCCGGTACTTTATCCAGGTAAGAGATATAATAATTTTTTTGTTGTTGATAATAGTCGTTGTTAGTATAAAACAGATATCCTACACCACCCAGCGCTCCGTAAACAAGGGGAATCTTCCAGTACCTTTTATTGTATAGTTGGCCTGCTCCGGGAATGATCAGGGAATAAAGAGCTGCTCTGCCCGGGTTGCCGCTGAATAAAACCCTGAATGTATTTTTATTGCTTTTATCAAAAAGACCACTGTCATTTGATGAATTCGTATCAGTTGAGATTGTTTGTTCATCCTCAGTCTCGAATTGCCCGTACATGTAATTCGAATTTGCACAAATTGTTATACAAACAATAATAAAAAGATTTCGCATCATATATGATAAACGTATCAAAATGAATTTAGATTTCAATCTTATCTAAAATGGAGTTTAATTCGTCATCTGAGCTAAATTGTATCTGAATGGAGCCTACACCTTTGGTATTTCTGTTTATTTTGATATTTGCTTCAAAATAAGATTTCAGCTTGTTTTCAATGCTGGTCACTCTTGGATCTCTGTTTTGCGGTGTTCCCGGAACCGTTACTTCAGATATTTTCCTCTGATGCAGTTCAATCTTTTTTTCAAGAGCCCTGACAGACAGCCCGCCAATAAGTACATCCTGATATAATTGTAGTTGTAAAGGTAGCTGTTCGATTCCGGCAAGGATTTTTGCATGTCCCATGCTCAGTCTTTCTTCTTTGAGCCCCTGTTGGATGGTCGGGGGTAATTTCAAAAGTCTGAGATAGTTTGTGATCGTACTTCTGTTTTTGCCAACTCTTTCTGCAACGGTTTCATGGGTCAGATCGAATTCTTCCAGCAGTCGCTTATAGGCAAAAGCTATTTCAAGAGAGTTCAGATCTGTTCTCTGAATATTATCAACCAATGCCATTTCCATCATTGCCTGATCATCTGCAATTCGGATATAGGCCGGAATATCCACTAGTCCAGCCAGTTTGCTGGCTCGCCATCTTCTTTCGCCTGATATGATCTGATATTGATTTCCACCTAAGGTACGAACGGTAATCGGCTGGATCAATCCAAGGGATTGTATTGAATTAGCCAGGTCAGTCAGTTCGGATTCCTGAAAACTCTTTCTGGGTTGAAAAGGATTTATTTCAATTGAATCAATAGGGATCAAAGCAGTTGATTGGCTCAATTCCTTGATCACTTCCTTTTTCTCGGCTGCATTTTTTCTTTCAATGTTTCCAAGTAAAGCTTTCAGCCCTTTATTTAATTCTTGCTTTTTTGCCATATCATCGTGGATTTTTACTCAATTATTTAGGTTTTCGGTCTTTCCCAAAAATTATCAACTTACAATTGAATCATTGTTTTTTGTAAGTAATTCGTATGCCAAATTTAGGAAATTTTTCGAACCAACGGCAGCGGCATCGTAAAGAAGTACCGGCATTCCCATCATCGGTGCCTCATTTATCTTTGAATTTCTATGTATGATCGTTTCAAAAATATAATCGGAAACAATTTCCTTTATATTGTCTACCAGCATTTTTGCCATTCGTAGTCTCTGATCATACATTGTGATCAATATTCCTTCTACCTTTAATTCCTTATTCATTGAATTCTGAATGATGCCGATCGTGTCTTTTAATTTGCCAAGACCTTCCAGAGAATAGAATTCACTTTGAACAGGTATCAGAACAGAATCTGCAGAAACGAGTGCATTTACAGTTATGAGCCCCAAGGAAGGCAAACAGTCAATGATGATGTAATCAAAGTCTCCCTTTATCGCGTCAACCGTTTTTTTTAGAACGGTTTCCCGTTCTTGCTGTTGAACAAGTTCAATTTCTGCACCAACCAGGTTGATATTAGATGGCAACAAGGATAAATTTGAGACTAATGTGTCAACGATAGCTTCTTTTGGATTTGCTCCATTGACCAGACAATCATAGAGTGTAAGACTTATGTCTTTTTCTTTCACCCCAAGTCCGGAAGTAGCATTAGCTTGTGGATCAGCATCGATCAGCAATACTTTTTTCTCCAAAATGGCCAGCGCTGCTGCTAGGTTTATTGCAGTGGTCGTCTTTCCTACACCTCCTTTCTGATTTGCAATAGCTATTACTTTTCCCATATATTCCTGTTTCGCTTAAATTAATAATGGTTGTTGTTTGCACCAACGGGGCGCAAAAATAATAAAGCTTTGCTAATAAAATGGTTTCACTATAATTTTACTTCAATTATTTCCGGCGCCAGCTTCTGCCTGGTTGAGCTTGTTGTCCATATTGAAAATAAAGACTTTAAATTATTATATGTGAATTTAGAAGGGATTCAGCAACTTAGATGGTGAAAGCTTCTCCAATATCCACCATGACGAGTTCTTTACCCTTGTCAGAAAAATTTTGTTTTGCTTTGTTTTTGTCAATAACAATATATCCAAAAGTGTCAAAATGACAAGCCATTATTTTGTTGCACTCCAGAAAATCACTCGCAATGAGGGCTTCCTCTATCCCCATTGTGAAATTGTCTCCAACAGGAAGGATACAAATATCTGGCGTTGGGCCGAGCATGGGAATCAACTTCATATCCATCGTTAGCGCTGTATCTCCTGCAAAATATAAACATTGTTCATCATTCCAAACCACAAAACCACCCGGGTTCCCAGCGTAAGAGCCGTCAGGAAAAGAACTGGAATGTATGGCATTTACATATTTTACCTGACCAAAATCAAAGGTCCAGCTGCCACCATGATTCATCGGGTGCCCTTCTATGCCTAAATTTCCAAAATAATTAACGATCTCAAAATTGGAAATGATCTTTGCTTTGGTCCTATTAGCAATGGTCTCGACATCCAGAATGTGATCCTGATGTCCGTGCGTTATCAATATATAATCAGCTTCAATCTTATTTATATCGATGTGAGCCGCCAGTTCATTCCCTGAAATAAAAGGATCAAAAAGGAGTTTTTTACCTGATATCTCCACTAAAATGCAGGCATGACCTAAATAGGTAATTTTCATATTATTAAATTTTATAATATTTAAAGATTGCTGTTGTCAAAATGAAGTGCTCATGACAAGAACAGTACCGTTCATTTTTGATTTCACACCAATTTAATCATCTCTGTCAAACAAAAATAATTCATATTACTTTACTTTGCAATTTTGCTAAACATTTCATATTGATGTTGAGTTGTTTACCTTTGTGGTTGAAATAGACCCAAAACATAAATTGGCTACTAGCCCTTATTAATTAGCATTTTAAATTTAATTATGATATTAGTAATTTCAGGAAGCAATCGTCCGAATAGTAATACGGCTATTATCTCACAATTTGTTAAAGAGCAACTGGCTGAAATGTACGATGGCCAGGTTGAAATGGTTTCTTTGCTGGACCTACAGGATGGATTGGTGAATAAAGAAATGTATGATGCATCCGGACAATCAGCCTTACTCCGTAAGGAACAAAATGAAAATTTCGTTCCGGCTGATAAATGGGTACTTGTCAGTCCGGAATATAACGGTAGTTTTCCTGGCATTGTAAAAGTATTATTCGACGCCCTTTCTGTCAGAGACGCAGACGTGACTTTTCATGATAAAAAGGTGGCTCTGATCGGACTTTCATCGGGGAGAACAGGCAATTGGCTCGGCATGAATCAACTGGCCAGTATTTTGAATTATCTAAAGATGAATGTGTTTCATAATAAAGTTGCCATAAGTCATATTTCAAAGATAATAGAAGATGGCCGGGTCACAGATGCTAAAACAAAAAAGTTCATACACGAACAAATGAATGGATTTATTAAATTCTAATGATTAAATGATCCGATGGAATTAAAAAAGAATAAAGTCAAATTTGAGGATCTGGGCAATATGAGTTATAAGGATGCCTGGGCATACCAGACCAAATTGCACGAGGCTTTAATAGAAAGAAAAAAAACAGATCAAAATGAACCGCCTGTACATTCATTATTGTTTGTGGAACATCCGCATGTCTATACATTAGGCAAAAGTGGGTCTATGGATCATCTGTTGGTGGATGAAGAGCAAAGGGAAAAACGCGGAATTGATTTTTTTAAGATCAACAGGGGCGGGGACATTACTTACCATGGTCCGGGACAGATCGTTGTCTATCCGATATTTGACCTTGATCATTTTAAAAACGATGTTCGCTGGTATGTGGAAACACTGGAAGAAGCGGTCATCAGGACCATGGCAGAATATGGTGTCAAGGCCAAAAGAATGGAAAAACACACTGGTGTATGGGTTGCAACAGAACCTGGCCAGCTAGAAAGAAAAGTTTGCGCATTGGGGGTTCATTTGAGCAGATGGGTGAGTCTTCACGGAATAGCCTTTAATGTAAATACAGACCTTGACCTGTTTAAAATGATCGTACCTTGTGGTATCGCTGATGCAAACAAGACGGTAAGTTCTCTGAGCAGGGAACTGGGGCAGGAGCTGGACTATGATGAAGTGAAGGCGAAATTGAAAAACAACTTAGCCGATCTATTTAATTTGGAATTTGTAAAAGAATAAAAGCATATAAATGAAAGGAAAAACGATTGCAGAATCAAATACGATCATGACTGAATTGATCATGCCGAATGATGCTAATCCGCTGGGTAACCTGATGGGGGGCAATTTGATGCGTTGGATGGATATAGCTGCCGGGATCTGTGCTTCACGGCATAGTGATTCTTTTGTTGTTACGGCTTCAGTTGACCATGTTTCGTTTAATGAAGCGATTCAGGTAGGAGAGGTGATCACATTGAGCGCTAAGGTAACTCGGTCTTTCAATTCTTCAATGGAAATTTTTATCGAGGTTTTTGCTGCAAAAATTCCCGAAAATATTCCCAGAAAGAGTAATCAGGCATACTTTACATTTGTGGCGCTTGATAAAAAAACACTCAAACCTAAAAAAGTCGGTCCGGTGATCCCTTTGACAGACGAAGAACAGAAACGATATGAAGCGGCATTGCGAAGGCGGGATCTTCGTTTGGTTTTGTCCGGAAGGAAAGAAGCAAAAGATGCTAAAGAACTAAGAGAATTTTTCAGTAAACTCTAAACAGATTTTACGGAATAAAAAAGCCACAAAGTGATCAGGATCTGCTTTGTGGCTTTTTTATTTATTTTTATACAATTGGGTGCTAAAAAGAGAAGAAATGTTTTCGGCCGGCACAGGCGGTTTTGGCAAAATAGCCTATTCCCCAGTTTATCTCGAATACGAGTTGTGCGCTTAATGGATTTGTTGTTTCGTATGGATCAAAAGCCGTTACTCTTACAGGATTTGCAGGATATCCTGCCGCTTTACCATCAGCGCTGATCACATCAGTCAAGGCATATTCTACTCTGATCCCTGCGGTTGCCGTAAAGGCTTCTTTTCCGAAGACATACCATCCAAAACCAATAACAGCTGAAGGATAATTTTCAACATAAAATTGAGTTGTTTCAATATTATTGTTTCTTACAATATTCATAAGCGAGAACTTAGGCCCAACTTCAAAATAATTGATCGTTCTGTATAATCTGTATAGGACATAAAGGTCAATGCTCTTCCAATCTACCGTCAAGTCTTCCACATCTGAAAATCCTTCCTTGATATTATAAAATTGCTTGTTTTGGCTATACATCGCGTCCAAAGTAATTCCATGAATGTACCCGAAGTTAAATCCAAACTTGCCTCCGAAGCTGTATCCATTTGATATTTGCTGACTATAATTGGCGTCATTAACAAGATTTTCATTCAAAAGAAATGTGGGTCCCCAACTTCCTTTGATTCCGGCATCAAACCATAATTCCTGTGCATTCATCATGTTCATGCTGAACATGCCGATGACAAACACCAAAAGTAATTTTTTCATTTTCGTTGTAGATTTATAATAAGTAATAAATAATCGCAGTAAAACTAATAAAAAAAATTAGCTAAAAAAATTTAGACTTAGCTTCATTTAGCTAAAAAAATCAAGTTGATCTGGCGTGTTTTAAATGCAGAAATTTGACAATTATGATGTGCGGCTGCAGAAAATGTTTCTTTTAATATTTTAAGGAATGGACCTTTCCCAAAATAGACCGATCGATATTGCCGGGCATTTTGTTTATTTTAAACATAATGAAATAGACAATGAATGCGATCATCGAACCAAGAAAAGCACCTGCTGCAACATCTGCAAGGAAATGTTGACCAAGATAGATTCTCGAAATGGCTACCAAAACAGCCAGGAAAAACAATAGAAGTTCGATCAACTTATGATTGAATAAAAAGACAAAGATCGTGAAAAAAGCAAAAGCAGCCATAGTGTGGCCGGATGGAAAGCTCGTAAAAGCATTATGGAAATCATAATCCTGGATGCTGCCCAGTTCTTCCGCCCGATCCAGTGAATTAAAATATAGATACGGACGGGGCTGGTGAAAAGCAATTTTGGCCACAAAGGAAATAAGCATCGTTGAGATACCGGTAAATGCAAAGGCAGCGGCCCACCTGTAGGATTTAAAGAATGCCAGGATCACTACCATAAGGATAAATCCATATTCTTCTCCAAGCATAGTGCTATAAAGAAAAAACTGGTTTAAAATAGGTTCACGGATAGCTGCAAACCAAACCAATTCATCCCCTTTTGGCTGGTAGAACGATAAAATGGTGGTACTACCAATAAAAATCAACCACAAAATGGAAAATAAGATTCGGGACCGGATCATGTTACCGAATTTATGAATCAGCTTCATTCGAATACAGTTTTTTTATAAATTTGAATGCGGTATCAAAATTCATGACCTTCGAATCATTCATGGCTTTAATTGTAAGAAAAAGCGCGAGCGGTGAAAGAACAATCACAGGCAGCCAGGCAGCGGTAATTGGATCCAGGGTCATGCTCCGGCTTAGCTTGTCTCCGGTAATGCTCAAAATAATGAAGCTCATAAAAAATAAAATGGCAAACAATACGGGAAAGCCATACCCCCCTTTTCTGATGATCGAACCCATGGAGGATCCAATGAACAGAAAAACAACACAAATAAATGCCCAGCTGAATTGCTGGTGTAAGCCTAAGATGTAATAGTACCGAGTTTTACTGAATGATTCAATACTGGCAGATACGGAAGTAACCCTGTTTTTGACCGTTTCCACATATCCGGAAGCTACGCTTGCGAGATTGGCCATTTTGGTAGAGTCCAGAGTGGATCTGAAATTTTCATACTTTGATAGATCTGATACATCGTATTGCTGAATGATTTTACGTTTAGCTCTTAATTTGGATCTGGGACTGGTTGCATTCTTCTGACTTGCTTTTTCAGCTTGTTCAACATAATCCACCAGCAATGGATCTATACGATTCAATTGTCGGTTGATCCGCTTGGTCGATGTGTCTATCTGAGCCATTAATTGCACACTGTTCATCAAATCCCTTTTCTTTTGGAAAAGTCTGCTATTGGCTTCTTTCATTGAAAATTCAGATAAGTCGAATACTTTCTCCCATTGCCTGAATTCTGTTCGGATAAATGGATAGTCATAGGTTTTACTTGCCTGATCACTTTTTTTCTGTTCCTGATACTGAAACCCATCCTCCAGTTGAATAACGAAAAAATTTTCGTCT
>Ga0102815_10000146_pt1 | contig 51152 bp, 43 predicted proteins | sample ColrivemetaGS759_FD_79113 | JGI IMG/M metagenome (GOLD analysis project Ga0102815, IMG submission 79113) | Estuarine microbial communities from the Columbia River estuary - Ebb tide ETM metaG S.759 | ecosystem: Environmental > Aquatic > Marine > Intertidal zone > Estuary | place: USA: Columbia... | reverse complement strand
TTGGAGTTGGATTAGGATTTACAGTCACGATCACCTGATCGGTTCCCGTACATCCAGCCGCTGTAGTTCCTGTTACGGAATACGTCACTGATCCCACTGCCGGAGTAAAGGCAACGCCTTGTGCAACCCCATTGTTCCAGGAATAAGTGCTTGCTCCTAATGCAGTTAAAGTAACTTGCGGTCCTTGACATAAGGTCTGATCCATTCCGGCATTTATCATTGGAAGTGGGTTTACTGTCACAATTACCTGATCGGTTCCTGTACAGCCTGCCGCTGTAGTTCCGGTTACAGTATATGTTGTCGTCGCAGCAGGCACAAATGCCACACCCTGATTGACGCCATTATTCCAAGAATAGGTCGCAGCTCCAGATGCTGTAAGTGTTACGGATGTTCCGGCACAAACTGCCTGACCTGGACCGGCATTCACTGTTGGAAGTGGATTAACAGTTACCACTACCTGATCGGTTGAACTACAGCCTGCAGCTGTAGTTCCAGTCACAGTATATGTTGTTGTCGCAGCAGGAACAAAGGCCACACCTTGTGTTACTCCATTATTCCAAGAATACGTTGAAGCACCTGATGCGGTCAAGGTAACAGAATTACCAGCACAAACGGTTTGGTCTGTTCCAGCATTCACTGTCGGAAGCGGATTTACTGTTACCACTACCTGATCAGAACCAATACAACCACTGGCATTTGTTCCAGTTAAAGTATACGTCGTTGTTGCAGCAGGTGTAACTGTTATAGACGTGGTAGTTTGTCCACCCGGAGCCCATGAATACGTTACCCCACCAGTTCCTGTCAAAGTAGCAGAAGCACCGGCACAAATAGCCACATCCAGACCTGCGTTGATCGGTGCATTTGCAACTACGGAAACAGTAACCGCATCAGAAGAAGTACAGCCTAAACTAGTACCTGTAACGGTATATGTAGTATTCGAAACCGGCGAAACTGTAATAGATGCCGTCGTTTGACCACCTGGAGACCAAGAATATGCAGCAGCACCAGAAGCCGTTAAGGTCGTCGAACCTCCAGTACAAATAGATACATCTGGACCGGCATTAACAACTGGAATAGGATTAACCGTTACGACAACCTGATCCGTTGAAGTACATCCAGCTGCTGTTGTACCGTTAACTGTGTAAGTAGTTGTTGCAGATGGTGTAAAAGATACGCCTTGTGTTACACCATTATTCCAAGAATAAGTTGTCGCACCCGTTGCAGATAAAGTAACAGCCGTACCTGCACAAACAGTTTGATCAACTCCCCCATTCACTGTTGGTAAAGGATTTACAGTAATAATCATTTGATCAGTGACTACCGGACAAGGTCCCGCTGGGTCATTGGTTGTTAAAGTTAAAGTAACCGCACCACTTGTAATCGTTGGTGTATATACCGCCGACATATTGGTAGCACTTGAAAAAGAACCAGAAGGCGCAGTCCAGGTTGCAGATGATGCCCCACCGCCAAATGAACCCGCTAAAGTCACAGTTTGACCTTGACAAATCGTTTGATCTATATTTGCATTTGCGGTTGCCACTGGATTCACCACGACAGTGGTAGTCGCTGTTGCAATACAACCGCTAACATTAATCGTCAAAGTGTAGGTGCCCGCAGCAGCAGCTGTTGCAGGTAGAGTTGGATTTTGAGAAGTCGAAGTGAAACCATTTGGACCAGTCCAAGAATAGGTACCTCCACCTCCACCGTTCAACTGTATAGTTCCACCAGCGCAATAAGGCCCCGTATTTGAAGCTGTAGCTGTACATGTCGTAACACAAGAAGGATCATTAGCAGGAAGTACAGTAACCGTCGATGTTGCAGTACCCGTTCCACAGTTCCCAACTCCTGTCACAGTGTAAGTTGTTGTTGCTGCTGGCGAAGCTGTAACAGTCGCACCGGTTGTAGCACTTAATCCAGTAGAAGGAGACCACGTGTATGTATTTCCTCCAGACGCAGTTAATGTTGCCGATGCTCCTGGACAAATTGTTGCATTGTTTACAGTGATCGGTGTGAATGTTGAACAACTCACACTTGCTGTTCCAAAGAAATTAAGCGGTAAGCTTGTCGTTTGCGAACTATAATTAGACAAACAAATCAAATAACGTTGACCACAAGTCACATTCAGCTCCGGTTCAAAATCTCCTGCTAATCCTCCTGCAGGTAAAGGCGTAGCTATTCCAGTGAAGTTTTGACAATTAGCATTCCAATTACAACGTATTGGCGCTAATGTATTGTTAATGATTTGATTACAACTAACTGGTCCGGAGTATGGCCACATTATCCAATCCAGGCAGCCACTTCCTCCGGCAGTTCCAAAAGAAAATTCAAGTGTCCCAGTTGTAGCTATATTCACGACCATCCAAGTACTATTAAGTTCACCAGATAACAAACATCCTGAGTTGGCCGATCCGGGATTAATCGAAGGATTCGAAATTGAACCACTTGTGAATTCTACCACAGACCCAGATCCATTTGGATCAATTTGGAATGATGAATTTGTGCAAATATTTACAGCTTGAGCACAATCACTTGCCACAGTTGGACCTGGTGGTGGAGGTGGTGGAGATCCACAAGGGGCACAAATAATGTTTGCTAACCAACCTGTAGAGGGAACACTTCCGTCTGAAGTAAAACGCAATGTTAGACATCCTGTTGTAGCAGTAATCTGAGCAGGTACGGTTGTACCAGTATAAGTTGCGACCAAAGGAGCAGCTGTTGAATTTCCATTGTATATATAAAGAAAATCCCAGTTATTTTCGAGATTAAAAGAAGTAAACTGTATTGTAACACATTGACCAGCCGTTCCAGGACAAATTGTTTGAACACAATCCGAATTATCCGGGTAATTTCCCGTACCACCCGGATCCATGTATTGTCCACCACATTGAGTTAACGTATTTGAACCACCGCCAACCGCACAAGTCATTGTTGACTGTGAAAGACAATAATTGTAAAAACTTGATATACAAAGAATTAATAAGGATACAATTCGTTTTTTCATCTAGTAGTATTTAGCGAACGATCTATTAACGCTAATTTACTAAAAAGAGTTGCCAAGTAGATCTTAAATAATACAATATTGGTGTATAATACATATAAGTTAGATCAATTGTTATTTATTTAACAATTCACCCAATCTATATTTTTCTCTAAGTGATTCAAAGTTTTCTCCTCTGCTGAATCTTTTTCAGGTTGATGGCAATACGTCCATTCAGCTTGAGGAGGCATACTAAGAAGGATAGACTCTGTCCTGCCACCGCTTAGAAGACCAAACTTGGTCCCTCTATCATGTACCAAATTGAACTCAACATATCTTCCTCTTCGATGATTTCTCCATGAGATGTTGTCATCATTGAACGACTTGTTACGATTCAATTTTACTTGCTCACTATAGACTTTAGGAAATAACCTGCCTAAGTCGAGAGCAAACTCGATAAGCTGATCTTTTGAAAGTCCACTTTCATCTGTTAAATGATCATAGAATATGCCTCCAACACCTCTAGTTTCATCACGATGAGGCAAGTAGAAGTAATCATCTGCCCAATTTTTAAATTTAGGATAAAATGAATCATTATACTTATCACAAACCTCCTTGAGTGATCTGTGAAAGATTCCTGCATGTTCAGGAACAATATAATGTGGGGTAAGGTCAATACCACCTCCAAACCAGAATACCCCAGTATCCATTTCAAAATACCTCACATTCATATGAATGATCGGATAAAAAGGATTTTCAGGGTGAAGAACTATTGAAACGCCGGTTGCATAAAATGATGTGCCAGATAAATTTAATTGTTTGGCCATCAATTCAGTGACAGGTCCAAACACTTCTGAAAAAGCGACCCCGCCTTTTTGAATGACATTGCCATTTGCAAGGGTTCGAGTCCTGCCCCCTCCTCCTTCTTCTCTTACCCAAATATCCTCTTGAAACTTAGATTTCCCGTCTAGCTTTTCCAGTTCTGAACAAATGTGATCCTGTAATGATCTGAATTTCTCAGCGATTCTTTGATCCATTCTAATCGTTCATCTTTTTGAATTCACCATTTTCGATAACGAGAATACATGCATTGGTGTTTTCGTAACCATTACCTGCTCCTAATTGATCTATTGAATATTCATTCATTACTTGCTTTTCAATGTCTATTCCTAAAACCATCAATCCCAAGAAGTAATTGATTACATCAAATCCCTGAACAGCCATTTTTGACATATCCCCCTTAAATTCACTTCTAAACTTCCGGTGCAAGGAAATCACTTCTGGATAAGTATATTGAAAATCATTAGGCGAAGAATAACCAAAAGAATATCGGGAATTATACACCGAAACTTCATCATAATTCAACCACTCCTTAGTACCGTAAACCCAGAAAGAGGTAGCACTATACTTTGCAATCTCAACGTTGAAATCATTATGAAAACTCATAATTGAAGCTTTATCTGTAGCGGGATAAACGACCACCGTATTCAAACCTCTTTTTACGTAGGTAATTACATCCTGCGGATTTAAATCAACAAGTTTCGGTCTGGAACCATTTACAGGTAAAGCCATGTATGCCGACCTAAAGGCATCGTATAACACTCTGTCCTTTTCATTTTTAGGTTTAACCAATAAAATCTGTTCTTTGGAATGATTCTTTAAAATATATTCTGCCAAACCTTTCATTAATGTAAGATCTGACGGGACAGCGTGATAGATATAAGGATTATCTCTCAGCATGGTAGGGCTAGCCGCCACTGGGCAAATCATCCTTACCCCTCTTTCCTTGCACCATTTCCCTACGTATTCAGAATTCTCAGAAAACAATGGCCCAATAACAATATCCATGTCATTAAACTCTGGTTTTGAAAGTGTTTTCTTTAAGGAAATGGTGTCGTTTTTTGTATCGTACACAAACACTTCTGCCTTGAGACCTTTTTTCTCCAGAGAATCCAATGCTAATTGTGCTCCCATGTAAAAATCAGTAGCTAGCGAACCGACATAATCTGAAGGCCCTTTTTCAAGGTTCAAAGGCAATAACAATGCGACTTTGTAGTTTGATTTTGCAGGAAACAATAAGGTAGAATCGACTTTCCGATTTGATACTTGAGGCACCTCCCGAATCTCGATCTTTTCAATTGACTCTTTCTTAACAGGGATTTTCAAGATATCGCCGGGTCTGATCTTCGAAGATTTCATACCATTTACTTTTTGCAATTCCTCTATAGGAACCATAAAGCGTTTTGAAATACTATAGAGAGTTTCTTGATCCAACACTTTATACTCAATGATCGAATCTTCAAACGAAATCACCACAGGTTGTACCTCGGCATTTTCAACCGGCTTCTCCTCAACCACATCGGTCACGCCCGTCCCATTCGCCATGGATTTATCTACCCCTGGAATTCTAATCATCTGCCCTACCTGAATATTCTCTTCTAAACCTGGATTAGCCGTTAAAATATCATTTACAGAAACACCATATTTTCTGGATATAGCATAGATCGTTTCCTTTTTTTGAACTACATGTTCAACAGTTACAAGTGCAACTCGAATATATACTTTTTGTCCAACCACAAGGCCCTTTTCTACTCCTTGATTATCCGCAACAATCTGCTCAACAGTGGTTCCATAGGTTCTCTGAAGACCAAATAGTGTATTTCCTGCTTCAACAGTATGAACATAATATTTAACACCTTCCTTTAACTCTAAAGGCGCTTGTCCTGGCTGAGAAAATCCTAAAAAAGGGACAAGGATCAAGAACAATACGATATATCTCATTTGCTATTTCTTTGGTTGGTAATTTGCAATGATAATGCCATTATTCCCATTCTATTGTTGCAGGTGGTTTAGAGCTGATATCATAGGTCACTCTATTTATACCCTTAACTTGATTAATGATCCTGTTCGAGATTTTAGCCAGGAATTCATACGGTAAATGACACCAATCTGCTGTCATACCATCTGTTGAAGTAACAGCTCTCAAGGCTACTGCATTTTCATAGGTTCTTTCGTCACCCATCACACCCACTGACTGAATAGGCAAAAAGATTGCCCCAGCCTGCCAAACATCATTGTACAATCCGTCTTCTTTCAATCCTTCAATAAAGATTGCATCAACCTCTTGAAGGATCCTTACTTTTTCAGCAGTCACATCTCCAAGGATACGAATACCCAGACCAGGTCCAGGGAATGGATGACGACCTAAAATCTTTTCATCAATATCAATTGAGCGGCCAATCCTTCTAACTTCATCTTTAAACAATAAACGAAGCGGCTCCACCACCTTTAACTTCATATAATCAGGAAGCCCACCAACATTGTGATGTGACTTGATGGTTTGAGATGGACCACCAGTTGCAGAAACAGATTCGATCACATCGGGATAGATCGTTCCCTGTCCCAGCCATTTCGCATCTTCAACCAATTTTGACTCCTCGTCAAACACATCAATAAAGACTTTTCCGATTGCTTTTCTCTTCAATTCAGGATCAGTTAATCCCTCCAAAGCAGAATAAAACTTCTGAGAAGCATCAACTCCTTTGACATTAAGACCCATTCCCTGATATGATTCAAGTACTGAACTAAATTCATTCTTACGAAGAAGCCCATTATCAACGAAAATACAGTGAAGATTCTTACCAATAGCCTTATGCAAAAGCACAGCTGCCACCGATGAATCTACCCCCCCACTTAGACCTAAAATAACTTTATCTTGCCCAAGTTGAGCTCTCAATTTCATCACTGTTTCTTCAACGAAGCTCTCAGGCGTCCAGTCCTGACTACATCCACAAACTCCAACAATAAAATTTTCCAGCAACACCTTTCCTTCAAGTGAATGGTATACCTCCGGATGGAACTGAATTCCAAAGGTATCTTCGCCTTCTATTTCATACCCTGCCACATTGACATCATGGGTACTCGCGATGATCGTGTAATTGGATGGAACAACTTTGATCGTGTCCCCATGAGACATCCAAACTTGAGAACCAGAAGTCATTCCTTTGGTTAGTCTGTTTTCATGATCAACATAAGTAAGGTTGGCACGACCATATTCTCTGATCGTACTAGGCAAAACCTCACCTCCGTAGTTATGCGCTAGATATTGAGCACCAAAGCACACCCCCAACAAAGGCAATTTACCTTTAATATGGTCAAGATTCGGTTTCGGAGAAGCTTCATCTCTAACGGAAAAAGGACTTCCAGATAAAATCACTCCCTTTACATTTTCTTTAATCTCTGGGCAGTTATTCCAAGGATGTATCTCACAATACACATTCATTTCCCTAACACGTCTGGCAATTAGCTGAGTGTACTGGGATCCAAAATCTAAGATCAATATCATTTCATGCATGGCGCAAAGATACCAAAGAATCCAACTTTAAGAACATTTGGATTTGACGTTTTTCAACATATTGATTGACAATAATGACGTCAGAAAGTTGTCATTCTGTCAGTTCGAACACTTTGGAATAATTTATGAAAAAAGAAGTCCACATTATTCGAAATCAAAGGTCAGATTTAATGGGATAAATCATTACTTTTGGCTCTTCTCAAATTGAGCATTACTATGGTAGCTGGATTATTAAAAAAACTGTTCGGAGACAAATCAACCAAAGACCGAAAAGAATATCAACCAATCATCGATAAATCGAATGAATTTTTCAATTCTTTCAAATCACTTAGCGACGACGATCTTAGAAATAAAACCATTTCATTTCAAGGAAAAATAAAGGCGGCTACTAGCGATCTTGAAAAAGAACTGTCTGATCTAAATAAAAAAGCTGCTGACGTTAATACGGAAATTCATGAAAAAGAAGAGCTTTTCGATCAGATCGACAAATTGGTTAAGATGATCGATGAGAAAATCGAAGAGGTTTTAGAAGAGATCATGGCAGAAGCTTTTGCTGTCATAAAGGAAACAGCAAGAAGATGGGCAGAGAACGGCCACCTTACCGTTACAGCTAAAGAATTCGACCGTGAATTGTCAATGAAAAAAGATGGTATCACTATCGATGAAGATAAAGCCATCTGGCATAACAAATGGACAGCTGCAGGCGCAGACGTTCAATGGAACATGGTTCACTACGATGTGCAGCTAATGGGTGGTGCCGTTTTGCATCGAGGAAATATTGCCGAAATGCAAACGGGTGAAGGAAAGACGCTTGTTGCGACACTACCTGTTTACTTAAATGCGCTTTCAGGAAAAGGAGTTCACGTAGTAACTGTAAACGATTACCTGGCGAAACGTGACTCTGAATGGATGGGTCCTCTATACCAGTTCCATGGACTTTCAGTTGATTGCATTGACAAGCACCAACCAAATTCAGACTCAAGAAGAAAAGCATATTTGGCTGACATCACGTTTGGAACGAACAATGAATTCGGTTTCGATTACCTGAGAGATAATATGGCAAGTTCTGTTGAAGATCTTGTTCAGCGCAAGCATCATTTTGCGATCGTCGATGAGGTCGATTCAGTATTGATCGATGACGCGAGAACTCCTTTGATCATTTCCGGTCCTACTCCACGAGGAGAAGAACATGAGTTCCATCAATTGAAACCAAGAGTAGAGAATATTGTAGCAGCTCAAAGACAATATGTGAATCAATGTCTAGCTGACGCCAAGCGTCTTTTGACGGTGATCAATGGTAACGCCGAAGGTGGAGCCGATCCAAAACAAATGCTAGAAGACGGTGGAATCGCATTGTTAAGAGCATACCGAGGATTACCGAAGAATAAAGCACTTATTAAATACCTTTCTGAGCCCGGCGTTCGTGCTCACTTGCAAAAGACAGAGAACTTCTACATGCAAGAACAAGGAAAACAAATGAAGAAGATCGACAAAGAACTATTCTTTGTCATCGATGAAAAACATAATACGATCGAATTAACAGACAAAGGAATCGACCTGATCTCTGGTATAGAGGATAGAGATTTCTTCGTTATGCCGGATATTGGTTCTGAGATCGCAAAACTTCAAAAGGAGAACCTTGAAAAAGAAGAATTTCTTTCAAGAAAGGATGTCCTTGTTCGTGAGTACAGTATTAAGTCCGAAAGAATCCATAGTGTAACGCAATTGTTAAAGGCCTATACCCTATTTGAGAAAGAAGTAGAGTATGTGATCATGGACGGGAAGGTTAAGATCGTCGATGAACAAACCGGTCGTATTATGGAAGGAAGAAGATATTCTGACGGACTTCACCAGGCGATCGAGGCAAAAGAAAACGTAACAGTTGAAGCTGCTACTCAGACTTATGCGACAATTACGCTGCAGAACTACTTCCGTATGTACCACAAGCTTGCCGGTATGACCGGTACTGCTGAAACAGAGGCAAAGGAATTCTGGGACATCTACAAATTGGAAGTGATCGTGATCCCTACGAACAGACAGGTAATCAGAAAAGACCAAAATGATCTTGTCTACAAAACAGCAAGAGAAAAATATACGGCTGTAATTCAGGAAATCGAAAAGCTTGTTGCGGAAGGAAGACCAGTACTGGTTGGTACAACAACGGTAGAGATCTCTGAACTATTGAGCAGAATGCTTAAAATGAAAGGCATTGATCATCAGGTCTTGAACGCTAAATACCACCAGAAAGAAGCTGAGATCGTCGCCATGGCAGGTAAAGCAGGTGCAGTAACGATTGCTACGAACATGGCCGGTCGTGGTACCGACATCAAATTAGGAGAAGGTGTTAAAAATTCAGGAGGTCTAGCCATTATTGGTACTGAAAGACACGATTCTCGAAGAGTTGACAGACAGTTAAGAGGTCGTGCAGGAAGACAGGGAGATCCAGGTTCATCTCAATTCTTTGTGTCTCTTGAAGATGATCTGATGAGAAAGTTTGGTTCTGAGCGAATCGCTAAGCTTATGGACCGAATGGGACTTAAGGAAGGAGAAGTCATTACACACAGTATGGTTTCAAAATCAATTGAGCGCGCTCAGAAAAAAGTTGAAGAAAACAACTTTGGTATTCGTAAACGACTTCTTGAATACGATGATGTAATGAATGCACAGCGCAAAGCGATCTATCATAAGAGAAAGAATGCTCTTTTTGGCGACAGGCTTGATCTTGACATTGATAATATGTTCTACGACATGTGCGAATCAATCGTGTTATCTCATACCAAGGATAATTTTGAGGAATTCGAGCTTGACCTGATCAGAATGGTTGGAACTAACTCACCGGTTAGTGAAGATGAGTTCAGAACGATCGATCAAAATACCTTAATTGAAAAGGTATACCATGCTATGAAAGATCAATACGACAGAAAGAATGAGAAGATCATTCACATGACGATGCCACAGATCAAACACGTTCATGAAACAATGTCTGATAAATACAAGAATATTGTATTACCGTTGTCCGATGGTAAACGTATGATGCAAATGGTCATTAATCTTGAAGCTGCGTACAATACTGAAGGAAAGGAGATCAAGAAGTCACTTGAAAAGAACGTTGTTCTGAGTATTATTGACAATGAATGGAAAGAACACCTTCGCGAGATGGATGATCTTAGACAAGCTGTTCACAACGCACAATATGAGCAGAAAGACCCATTGTTGGTATACAAACTTGAGTCATTTGAATTATTCAAGGGAATGTTGAATCGACTAAATACCGAAGCTACAGAATTGTTGATGAACATGAACGTAGAGGTTGAACAGGAGATCAAAAGCACCAATAAGGAAGTTACTCAACAGAATAATTACGAAAAAGCACAAACCAGTCATCCAGACAGTGGAAGATCAAGTTCAACTCCTCCCCCACAATTCCAGGGAAGTCAGGGTTATGCTGAAGCCGTTGCAAACTCAGGTCATCAGATCGAAAAACAAAAACCCGTTGTAGCAGATGCTAAGATCGGTAGAAACGATCCTTGTCCTTGTGGAAGCGGTAAAAAGTATAAGCAGTGTCACGGTAAATAAGCATGTTACCTATCCGATCGATATCGATAATCGGAACTGGAAATGCTGCTTTTCAGATCGGGAGAAATTTAAACCGATCAGGATTATTGATCGCTGAAGTCTGGGGTAGAGATCATCAGGAAGCGCTATTATTGGCGGATGAACTGCAGGCAAAGGTAACGAATCCGGAAGATTTTACCGGCGACCTTATTTTCTTGTGCCTATCGGATGATGCTATTGAAACGAGCTCTTTAACGCTTTCTGTAAAAATTCCTGTTATTCATTGTTCGGGCAGCAAACCGTTGTCAGCACTGAAAAACTCTGGATCAAAAGGAGTCTTTTATCCACTTCAGACCATGAGCAAGACAAGAGAGATCGACTTTTCGGAAGTTCCCATCCTTGTTGAAGCGGACTCCAAGGAGCTCCTAGAATCACTTAAATGCTTGGGGACAATGATCAGCAAAAAAGTATTTGAAGTAAATTCTGAAAACAGATCTCACTATCACGTCAGTGCTGTAATGGTCAATAATTTCATTAATCATCTCATCTATTTAAGTCAGGAGGAGCTTAGAAAAAATGAGCTTGACTTGTCTCTGCTCAAACCTTTGATCCTTGAGACCATTGAAAAGGCATTTGACCTTGACCCTTATCAGGCACAAACTGGTCCGGCAAGAAGAGGTGATAAAAAAGTAATCGAAGAACATTCCACAAAGCTTTCGGGTCATACAAAAGAGATTTATGACGCATTCAGTAGTAGCATATTAAGTACTTATCATGATCAGTTATAAAGAAAAACTAAACAAGATCACCACCTTCATGTTCGATGTTGACGGAGTCCTGACCAATGGAGACGTCATGCTTTTTCAGAATGAGGTAATACGAACACTTAACGCTCGTGACGGGTATGCACTGCAATATGCAACGAAAATGGGATACAACATTTTCATTGTTACCGGCGGGAATTCAGCGGATGTTAAAGAACGACTTCTTGGTCTTGGCGCTAAAGAAGTGCATTTGTCCAGCAACATAAAGATCAACGTATACAATGACATCAAGGAACGTCATCAATTGATGGATGAAGAAATTCTGTATATGGGAGATGACATTCCTGATTATGAGGTAATGTCAGTTGCCGGAGTAGCTGCATGCCCTCAAGATGCTGCCGTTGAGATCAAGAAAATGGCGGATTATCAATCACCTTACGATGGAGGAAGACATTGTGTTAGAGATGTGATCGAGCAAACCCTCAGAGTACAGGGTAAATGGTTTAGTCAGGAAGCTTTTGAATGGTAAAAGATTATTTTACCAACACAATTCTCACCACAGCTCGGATCGAATTATTATCGATGTTCAGATAGTAAATGCCATTGGTCAAATTGGAGATATTGATTGTACCTACAGACTCATCAAAACTTAATATTTCTCTACTAAAGGCATCAAGAACTGCAACTCTATCGATCGATTGATTAATCCAATCCACATGGACCACACCGTTTGAAGGATTCGGATAGACAGTTAAGCCTTCAATTGCCGCTATTTCAGAAACAAAAACGATCGGATCTACGACTGGATCTCCATCTGTCACCGGAAAATCATCATTAGGTCCAACCTTCAGTACATAGACGTTCCCACCTCCTGCTCCAAGATAGGAGTTATATCCGACCATAATTGCTCCACCGTCACTTGTAGGAATCAATTGTCCAGCGACATCCTCCATTTGATTTGCCACATTCGCATATGCGCCTGCGGCATCCCAATACATTCCGACATTATATCGAGCCAGAGACACGTCATACCCAGTCTCAAAGCCTCCGACAGTTCGGTATCTGTATGCTACATACAATCGTTCAGGACTTTGCAATGGTATAATATGGTCGTCAATGAAGTTATCCGTTTGAGTAACCGTGTATTCGTAATCGAATAATCCGGAGGTAAATATTTTACCGAGTGATTCATTAAACGATTGAGCCACCTCATTCCATGCCCAACCCACGTAACTAATGCTTGAGCCTGTAATACACAATCCATTTACACCATGCACACCGTTGTTTCCAACAAAGGATTCCCAGATGATCGTTCCGTCATCTTTCAAACATTGAAAGTAGCCCTTTACTTTTAAAGAATCCAAATGATACATTTCTCCTGCAAGAATAAAAACAGAATCGTTCAATTGAGCAATCGCATTGATCCTTTCTTCGGCATCTGTCCCCCATTGTCTTGTCCAAAGTGTATCTCCAGAGCTATTCGTACGGACGATGTACGCATCTGAATTTTCATTGAATGTATTCGTTGTTTCACCCACCATCAAAAGACCCGTATCTCTCGTCAATGCAGCATCATTCAATTTATCCCATCCATCCGTACCGACATATTTCTGCCATTCAGATGTTCCACTGTCATCCGTTTTGAAATAGTAAAAATCGTAATTGAGACTTGGTCCAGAATTAGAATATCCAGCAACTACCAAACCATAATTACTCTTTCTGAAGATCCTTCTACCCCAATCTGATTCGTCACCACCGAAATCTTTCGACCATATAAAATTTCCCATTGAATCGATCTTCATGATAAACGCTTGAGAAGGTGCTTCTAAAAAACTACTTGAGCTTCCAGTGATGAGGTAAGAACTATCCTCGAGCTGAACGACACCCTGACCAAAATCATATCCGTTATTGGTAAACAACTTGTAAAAGCTGATCTGTCCAAAAGCCAATGAACCTGACAGAAAACAGAACAATAATGTGATTAGTTTAACGCCCATCTGATTCTGCAATTAATGGATTCTCCCATACCTTTCTTACTGAAAGCACCAACAAGGTTCTCAGTAGCTAACCCAACATTAAAACTCTTCAACTGATAGCTGAGATAGATTCCATATCTGAAATTGGAGTACCCCCCGAATGCAGCATTCAAACCAACATTCAGATTTTTATGAGCTTTCAAGTTTATACCTCCGTACACCTGAGGCACGGTGGTTAAAGTTGGATATAACCTAAATCCGTAGAAAGATTGAACAAGTTTATCCGAAGAATTTGAAACGATCTTTCCCGCCTGAATGAATACCGGAAGCACCTTGACCATATTCATATCTTTTTGTTGAATATTCAGTGTGTCTAAAAATGAGAAAGACGAATCAATAAGGTTTGCGTCTCCAAATAACTGATCAAAAGTAAAGCCCTCAAAATTGAATGAGCTATCCGCTGCATAGCGCTTGACATCCGGTAAAAATCCCACACCCAGATTATTCACGTTTACCTGAAAGAAAATATCTTCTTTCTCTTCCATTTTCACTGAGAACCGCACATCCAGATCAATACCTACACCAAAACCACCCTGCATTATTCCAGAAGAGAAAAAGTCACTTCCTCCGGCATACACCAAACTAAGGGAATCCCCTTCTTCATTCTGATACAAATACCCCTCTCTTACTACTGAATTCGAATATTGGTTTATCCCGTATGCATTTAAATTTAACGAGCTTTTCGATTTTTTGTCTACGATTCCAAAACCCAACTTTTGATATGTCCAGGAACCAGCCCTTGTCCCAGTAAAAGAAACGGCTTCACCCAGATATCTTTGGTTTCCATAAAAAGTAAGACCAAATAAATCTTTCGAATAAAGAGCACCTATAAAATTGCAATACTCCCCCTTCAGCAACCAGCCAAATCTTTCTTTTCCGAATAAATTACTTTGATAATTTCTGAACTCAACACCTCCATTGATCAATACTCCAAATCGATTTATCTCTGAATGTTTAGCAAAACTTCCTGATTTGATCTCTTCAGAAATATGCCCACCATAGAGTATTTTACTTGTTAATTGATTTTGAAGAGATGTAGATGCATAATCTCCGGAAAAAGAAGTGATCACCTCATATTTCAACGGCAAAGTATCATACTGGATCGGCAAGAAATTCTGTGCATTCCCTGAAATTGCGACAAACAATAATAGTATGATGGTTTCTAGCTTCAAAGTACTGTATTTAGCCTGAAAAATGCTTTCAATTTTACGGACATAAATGCTCCGTCAGGAATTGACAACATCGAATTCACTCCAGCTGCATTTGGAGTATTCAATTTAACCTTAACAACTACTTTCTTGATCGTCTCAAGTTCAGCGATCACCGATTCTGGTAATTGGAAATGAACTTCTGAATTTTTCTTGTACAATTCAAGATTCAAGTCATAAGTTCCGTATTGCGAAGATTCAACCGGCTGAGTTCCTTGAACACTATGAACTAAAGCCCCATTTGCATCCAACAAAAGCAGTGTTACATCTCCTTGGAATGGGAAAGCATTTGTCGCATTTAAGACAATATCCCCAGAGACAACATGCGTTTTCTGATTATCCTGCTTAAGATCTATATCAAAAGTATCTCTTAAAGTAAGATCATCCATTTGAACTGAAAGCGGCATTTGAGCATGAACTTTCAATTTCAATTTACTATTCGGGAAGATCTCATCCCAACCTCCTGAAACATTACCCCAAGGATTCAATTGAATAGAATATCCAAGACTATGTGTTTTTCCCAGATTTTCCAGATACGCTTCAACATTTGAATTTCCAGAATCAAAGATCAATTGCTCATTACTTGGAACCAATGTCCCCCAGGATCCTGTAGCAGGATCTATATAAAACGGATTCCCCATTTGACCGGATGTCAGCTGTACCGTATTTCCTTGATTATTGGTGTTTTGAAGCGATTGAATTGTTGCCTTTGCTCCCACTTTCAATCCATTCTCTAGTTCAAGTCGTATTGAAGTAGAAGGCAGATCGATCATTCCGGATTCTACCATACTCATCAAATCCAGATCAAAATCCAATGTCTCTTCGATCAATCGATTAAAATACCCTCTTGCATAGTCAATGATGATGTTTTTAAATTGAGCCTCAACTTTGATCACATCTGAATTGGTAAACGTAACCGTAGGTCCAGCAGGATCAGAAGTAACGACCAATTGAGACTGAAGTATGTTATAACCCGAACCTGCCTCACCGGTAAGATCAATCCAATACCCTGAAACATCGAGTGAAGCTTCAGTTAATCCTGGTCCTGAACTCGTTGCCGCAGGGACAAAATAATTTTGCTGGAATTCATTCCCATCTAAAGTAACACCCGGTAACTTTACATTAAAAAAAGCCTTGGTATCCAATGGATTAAACACCTTTACTTTAATTACTCCTTCTTTTACTCGGATCTTTTTAAGTTGCATCCCATCTGCTTCCAGGGTATGCTCTTCGATCTGATTTACAATCGTAAAACCGGGTGGTATTGTCACCGAAGGAACTGCCAAGATATAATCTTGAAGTATGGTGGTATCGCTGATCGCAACAAAATCCGCCAAAGAGAATTCTTTGATCGTTCTTGTCAGATCAAGTTCATAATTTGAAAAACTATTTACAACAATTGTTGAATCATTTACCAAAGAAGAAAGATCAAGCGTATCCTTTACCAAAGGAACCACCCAGTCCGAATCCCAATCCGCCTTTTCTTTTCTGCATGAAAACAAAAGAATGATTGATACGGGAAATAAAAGTTTAAAATATCTCACTTCTCAATGACGTTGTTTATTTTGTAAAGGTTGGTCAGACACGCTCTATTACTGTAGCATACCCTTGTCCAACACCGATACACATTGTGACTAATGCGTAACGTTTTCCTGTGCGCTGTAATTCAAGTGCTGCAGTGTGCACAATTCTTGATCCTGACATTCCCAGTGGATGACCAAGTGCAATTGCACCACCATTCGGATTTATTCTTGGATCATTATCTTCAAGTCCCATTTTACGAGTACAAGCCAGTACCTGTGCAGCAAATGCCTCGTTGAGCTCAAGAATATCCATATCAGCCAAGGTCAGCCCAGCTCTTTTTAATGCTTTTTCAGATGCATAAACCGGCCCTATACCCATGATTCGGGGCTCAACACCTGCAACCGCCGCAGAGACGATCCTTGCCATTGGCTTCAGATTATTCTCTTTCGCTGCATTTTCAGATGCAATCAACAATGCCGCTGCTCCATCATTCAAACCTGAGCTATTTCCAGCAGTTACGCTTCCGTCTTTTTTAAAAGCCGCGCGCAAACTCCCTAGTGACTCCATGGTTGTTCCCGTGCGTATAAACTCATCCTGACTAAAAATAACCGGATCTCTTTTCTTTTGAGGAATTTCTACAGGAACAATTTCCATTGCCAATCTTCCTGAATCTCTTGCAGCGCTTGCTTTTTCTTGAGACCAAGCAGCAAATCTATCCTGCGCTTCTCGTTCTATTCCATATAGTTCAACCAAATTCTCGGCTGTATTACCCATTCCATCTGTTCCATACAATTCCTGCATTTGTGGATTGATGAATCTCCAACCAAAAGAGGAATCATACATCTGAGCATCTCTTCCAAAAGCCGTTGAAGTCTTGGAAATCACCCATGGTCCTCTGGTCATGTGTTCTACACCTCCGGCAATGTATATATCTCCTGCACCATCCTTAATGGCTCTAGCGGCATTTACTGTTGCTGCCATTCCTGAAGCACAAAGACGATTCACTGTCTCTCCAGCAACAGATACAGGCAATCCAGCCAATAAACCAGCCATTCTGGCCACATTTCTGTTATCCTCACCCGCTTGATTCGCGCATCCCAGAATTACATCCTCAATAAGCGCAGGATCAAGAGAATTGTTTTTCTCCATCAATTTACGAATCACATGAGCTGCAAGATCGTCGGCTCTTACTGCTGACAAAGTTCCCCCGAAATTCCCGATGGCAGTTCTAACACCATCAATTATGTAGACCTCTTTTGACATTACTTTTCGTTAACAATCCTGCTAAAATAACAATTTTGACTTGTTGAAAAGTATTTGCAATCCTAGAGGCTTAAATTACTATCTTGGGTAACCAAAAATTATAAAACGTGAAACGAAACCATATTCCACTATTGGCTGGCTTGTTGCTGTTTGGGCTTCAATCATATGCCCAGGAGGATTTGACTCCGCAAGAAAAAGCGTACCGGGATTCCATCACTGCCCTAAACCTTCAAAACGAAGCTGTTGCAAAAAGTCAAGAAGCCTATAACAACGGTATTCGACTTTTTGGGGAGAAAAAATTTCAGGCTGCTATCGATGAATTCAAAAAGTCGATCAATTATGACCCGAAGTTTACTGCTGCGTATTACAACAAAGGAGTTGCAGAAAATGAAGCGGAAAAATATAAAGATGCACAGGCTACTTTACAAAAATTGATAGAGATGGATCCTGGGTATTCGAAAGCTTATTTCCAAAGAGGACGCGCATATCAAGGTCAGAACGATTACTTGAATGCAGAAAAGGATTACGAAAAATCAATTCAGATCGACCCTTCAAACCCTAAAGCCTACTATAACTATGGTACGCTTCGCTTTTTACAGCAAGACTATAAAGGAGCAATCAAGCACTTTACCAAGACCATAGAGCTTGACAAGGAGTTCGCCTTTGCATACAATGATCGCGGAAGTTGTAATAGAATGCTAGCCGATTACCCAAAAGCGATCGCAGACTATGAAGAAGCATTGCGCAAGAATCCAAATCTTGCATTTGTCCTGAACAACATTGGTACTACGAAGAAAAAAATGAAGGATTATGCAGGAGCAATGGCAGCATTCAATCGCGCCATATCAGTTGATCCTAAATTTCATTTGGCATACAATAACCGTGGTGCAACTCAAATGGAACAGAACAGAATGGATGATGCCAAAAAGGACTTTGAAAAAGCATTGGAAATCAACTCTTCCTATGCCCCTGCCGCATCGAATCTGAGTGCTGTTTACTTCAAGCAAAAAGACTACAAAAAAGCCCTGGAATACGGTGAAAAAGCCGTAAAAATGGACTCCAACTACGGAAACGCCTATTTGAACAGAGCGAATGCTAAAGAAATGAACAGGGACCTGAATGGAGCCTGTGAAGACTGGCATAAAGCGAAGGAGCTTGGTGTAGAGCTCGGCAAGAACTATTATTCAAGTAACTGTAACGAATAATTTCCGTGATCATGAAGACAAAAATTATAACAGCATTAATGATATCTGCCTTCTCACTGATTGGGTTCTCTCAAAATGTCGAGTTCAAGGCAGCAAACTTTAAAGATGATAAGGAAGGGCTTAAAAAAGCCACCGATGCGATCAAGAAAGGAGATGAGTATTACACTCTCGCAAACGAGGCCATCTTTCAAGTTCAGGATCCAGGACTAAATTATCAACTTGCTCTTCTGGAATACATGACGGCTCAAAAATTCAATGCAAAAAATGCTGAATTGAATTTTAAGATCGGAGTTTGTTATGCAAATTCCACGGATCCATTCAAAAGTATTTCTTATTTGAACGAAGCTCAAAAACTGGATCCAGCATGTGATCCTTTCATGGACTATTATTACGGTTACGCATTACAGCTTGAAAACAAATTCGATGATGCGCTTAAGTCCTACCAGAACTTCGAAAACAACTACAAAAAGGCAGACAACTTTGCTAAGTTCGTCAGCCTTAGAAAAAGTGAATGTAAAGCGGCAAAAGGATACATTGCCAACCCGATCAGAGCTTGGGTAGATAATGTTGAAGAATTAAACACTGAATTTGACGACTTTGCTCCTTCTATCACAACTGACGGATCTGAGATCGTAATGACCTCCAATCGTCCAAACGGACACACTCCAAATGCTGCAGGAGGATACGACAAGGATATTTATACATCCACATTGTCAGATGGTAAATGGTCAAAGCCTAAGCAAGTAAAAGGTTCTGTGAACTCTACAGCTGATGATGTTTCAAATAACCTAAGTTATGATGGTACAAGAATGTTGATCCACAGAGAAAATGAAGGTCAATATGACATCTATGAAAGTAAGTTATCCGGACTTGACTGGGGTAATCCTACCCAAATGCACTTCCAGATCTCTTCAAACAAAGCAAATGAGAAATTTGCATCTTACAGCCATGATGGATGGAGTATTTATTTCGGAAGAGACAATGATAGTCGTGCAAACGGATTTGACATCATGTACAGTGCAATGCAGAGTAAGCTGCAGAAGGATTACATGGCCGCAACGATGGTGTCAGCAGTGAATACCAAATTCAACGATGGACCGATCTATATGCATATTGATGGAGAAACCATGTACATTGCCTCTCAAGGTCACGAATCGATTGGAGGGTATGACATTTTTGTTTCTAAAAAAGTAGCAGGTCAATGGACAAAACCTGTGAATATGGGATATCCTATCAACACTCCGTACGATGATTTCTTCTTTGCATCAACAGCGAATGGAAAGTTTGCCTACATCGCATCTAACAGAGCTGGCGGAAAAGGATCTTATGACATTTACAAAGTAACTTTCTGGGGTCCAGAAAAAGCACCAATGACAGATGTAGAGGATTATCTTCTTGCGTCTTTAGCTTACCCAATAAAGGATGCCTCAGTAGAAGGAACTGTTGAAGTAAATAAAAAATCGTTCACCGTATTCAAAGGGATCACTGTTGACGCAATGACGAAGAAACCTGTTGAGGCGATGATCGAAATCACAGACAACGCTACAGGGAAAGTAATCGAAACCTTTACGACCAATAGTGCGACAGGTAAGTTTATCATTACACTGGCAAGTGGAAAAAACTATGGAATCGCTGTGAAAGCAGAAGGATATTTATTCCATTCTGAAAACTTTGATATCCCAACCGGAGCCGCTGACAATCTTGTAAATAAGGTGATCGAACTTAAGAATATCGCCATCGGAAGCAAGATCGCTCTGCGAAATATTTTCTTCGACACAGGAAAATCAACATTGAGACCGGAATCGAATGCTGAGCTTGACAGACTCATGAAATTAATGAAAGATGTACCAGGATTAAAGATCGAAATTTCTGGACATACAGACAATACGGGTTCTGCCAGTCTAAACGAAACACTTTCTCAGTCCAGAGCTGAAGCGGTAGTAAGTTATCTAACCTCTAAAGGGATTTCCGGATCACGAATGACTGCAAAAGGATATGGATCTTCCAAGCCGATTGCAACCAACGCGACAGACGACGGAAGACAACAAAACAGAAGAACGGAATTTGAGATCAAAGGGAATTAATTCTCATACAATTGTTCATAAAAGGCAGAGGAAACTCTGCCTTTTGCTTTTTCTCATGCTTACCTTTAAGAAAAAAACAAAATGACTGATTTGAATGGCGCGGCAAGGTTAACCTTCCTTGGTGGAGCAGGTACAGTGACCGGTTCTAAAATACTTTTGGAATACAAAGACAAAAAGATCCTCATCGACTGCGGGTTATTTCAGGGATTGAAACAATTACGACTTTTAAATCGAGCGCCTTTTCCTATCGACCCATCTTCAATTGACACAATCATTTTGACCCATGCTCACCTTGATCATTGTGGTTTTTTACCTGTATTGGTAAACAACGGATTCAAAGGTGATATTCACTGTACTTACCCGACAAAAGATCTGACAGAAGTAATCCTTATGGATAGCGCCAAGATTCAGGAAGAAGACGCCGCAAGGGCAAATTCTCACAAATATTCCAAACATCCTGAGTCCAAACCATTATACACTACAAAGGATGTGATAAGAACCATGAAACACCTTGAGGGTCATGAGCTACACGAATGGGTAATCATTGATGAAAATATATCGTTTCAATTCAAGAATGCTGGACATATACTTGGGTCTTCCTTTGTTGAGCTTAAAACCAAGGATAAAAAGTTCCTTTTCAGCGGTGATATAGGACGTACAAATCCAATGCTATTATATCCTCCTAAGAGAATCGAGCAAGCAGATTATGTTGTTCTGGAATCTACCTACGGTGATCGTATTCATCCGAAGACGAATGTGAAGATGGAACTTCTAAGTGTTATTGAAGACACCTTTGATAAAAAAGGAATCCTGATGATACCTTCATTCGCAGTAGAAAGAACACAAGAGATCATTTATCTCCTTTATCAATTGATCGAAGAGGAAATGCTTCCGCCGATGAAGATCTACCTAGATTCTCCAATGGGAGTGAATTCAACTAATATTTATAACAAATACCATGATTGGCAGAACATCTCCAATTTTGAGATCAACAGAATGTACAATGACATTCATTACATCATGTCATATGAGGAGTCCAAAGCCATGGTGCAGGACTCCAATCCAAAGATCATTATCGCAGGAAGTGGAATGGTTGAAGGGGGAAGAATTCTTCACTATCTCAACAACCATCTTGAAAACGAGAGAAACACATTGCTTTTCGTAGGATATCAGGGAGAAGGAACCAGAGGTCGATCTTTAATGGATGGAGCAAAAGAGATCAAATTCTTTGGTGAATACCGAAAAGTTCGATGTGAGATCAGAAGTATTTCATCGTTATCGGCGCATGGTGATCAGGAGGAAATGCTGAATTGGTTAAAAGGTTTCAAAACACCTCCTACTACTCTATTCCTAAATCATGGTGAACCACATCAGGCGGATACATTCAGAGTAAAGATTGAATCTGAACTTGGATGGGATGTCGAAGTACCGTCAATGAATTCAACATTCATTATCAATGACATTTAAAATGGATGCCGCTAAATATTTTCAAGCCTTTGCAAGCATTGTAGGAGACAGATGCTACACCGACCATGATGTATTACAAGATTACTCGCATGACGAAACCGAAGACCTCTCCTACCTGCCAAATTATGTAATAAAACCAGAAACACCAGAGGAGATCTCTTCGATCCTAAAATATTGTAATGAGCACAAGATTCCTGTTACACCTGCAGGTGCAAGAACAGGATTAAGCGGTGGGGCCTTACCCATAAATGGAGGCGTTTTACTTTCCATGGAACGTTTCAACCGAATACTTGAAATTGACGAGAAGAATCATCAAGTAATCACAGAACCAGGTGTTATTACGCAAGTATTGCAGGAAGCTGTCAAAGAAAAAGGACTATTCTATCCCCCAGATCCCGCAAGCAAAGGAAGTTGTTTCATTGGTGGTAATATTTCAGAAAACTCCGGCGGACCAAAAGCCGTGAAATATGGGGTTACAAAGGACTATGTCTTAAACCTTGAAGTTGTTCTTCCGACCGGTGAGATCATCTGGACAGGAGCAAATGTTTTAAAAAACGCCACAGGCTACAACCTTACACAATTGATCGTTGGGTCTGAAGGAACACTTGCAGTCGTGACTAAGATCGTTCTAAAGCTGATCCCCCATCCTACTCACGATCTGTTAATGTTGGTTCCTTTTAAGAGTGCAGAGAAGGCATGTGAGGCGGTCGCAGATATCTTCAGAGCCGGTATAACTCCAAGTGGGCTTGAATTCATGGAACGAAATGCCCTCTTATGGACTCAGGAATTTACCCAAGATCAGTCGATCACTGTTGCTGAAGATGATGAAGCTCATTTGTTGATCGAAGTCGATGGCTTTGACCCGGATGTGTTAATGGTCGAATGTGAAAAGATCATGAATGTGCTGGAAAAATACCCTACGAATGAAATTCTTTTTGCTGAAACAGCCGCCCAGAAAAACAGTCTATGGTCTTTGAGACGCAAAGTTGGAGAAGCAGTAAAGACTCAATCCATTTATAAGGAAGAAGACACCGTAGTGCCGCGATTTGAGTTACCCAAGTTGTTACGACTAGTCAAAACAATTGGTGATCAATATGGATTTCAGTCCGTTTGTTATGGCCATGCAGGCGATGGAAATCTCCATGTGAACATTATCAAGGGAAATATGACCGATGATCAATGGAACAACGAGCTTTCCAAAGCGATTCGTGAGATTTTCAAAGGAGTAAAAGAAATGCAGGGAACTATTTCAGGAGAACATGGAATTGGAATAGTTCAAAAATCCTATATGGATATTGTTTTCCCTGAAGTTACATTAGAACTGATGCGATCGATCAAAAACGTTTTTGATCCGAATCAAATTTTAAATCCAGGAAAAATATTCTGATCAGTTATTCCAGAAATTCAAGGTTCCATTTTTCATTTCATGGTACCTCTTTGACAAATAAGCCAAGAGGATTCTCATGGAATCAAATGCTTGTTCAGTTTCGTTTGAGATTTCCTTTTTTCGAAGTTTTAACAGCATTTTCATGTACATCGCATGAAACATAACTTCGATCTCATTCTTATCCTTCAGATTCGAACGCTCTTTAAATTCTTCGATAAAGGGCAAGGCCGTTGTAAACAACTGTTTGTATTTCTCGTCGTTTGCGGCATTGATCAGCATATTATGCAAATAGGATAGCTCAACCAATATATCATTCAACTCAGCAAGATGACCTGACTTCTCAAGACGCTGATTGATCATTTTCTTTACCAATGCACCATACCATTCTCTGTACTGAGTCTCAAAGGAAGGATTCTTCAATTGTGGCAAGACGAATTGATCCATCAATCGATCAGTATCAAACTGAAATGCCCTTACGACATCTTCCAGCTGATACATGTAAAGGATATACTCCGCAATATTTTCCTGTAACTTTTGCTGAGCGATCAACATTTATTTAAGATCTTTTTCGATGTCTTCCTGATTCTGATTCAAAAATGCAACAAACTCCTTTGTTACATCCATGGCTGGAGTAATGTAATTGATCTGTCCACCTTTACCGTTGATCAAAAGTATGTCGATCTTATTTTCTTCAGAAAATTTCTTTCCCAAAGCTTCGATCTTGTTTGAGATCTCTTCAAGTTTTCTCATCGTTTCAGACTCCAGCTTTGCGCCTTCCTCCTGCTGATATCTCATGAGATCAGCTTCCATTTGCTGAACTTTTTGCTGAATTTGCATCATTTCATTTTGGGACAACAATCCGCTTCTTGCCTTTTCCTCGTTTCGAACAATATAACTTTGGTATTCTTTTGTTCTCGTTTCCACTTCTCTCTGAAAAGAAAGCTGCTTTTTTGTAACGATCGAGTCCTGTTCACGATAATAGTCGTATCCAACCTTTAAACTATCACTGTTGTAGAAAGCGATCTTGATACTTCCCATATTTCTTACCTGAACCTTTGGAACCGTATTTTCCTTCTTTTCTTCATTCTTTCCTCCACATGAAACAAAAACAAGAGCTAATGCAAGGAAAAAGCATATTGACAGTCTATTCATTTGTAGTGTTTTTAATTTTAAAAGCTGCCTCCCAATCATTTCGCATTTCTACAAAACGTTTAAGTGCATTTGATAATAAATCAGTTGTGATCATCTTTTCGACTTCTTCGAGTCCGTTCACATCCAATTCGCCAATTTTAAATGTTTGTTCAAACTGGCCCAATTCGATTTTTACAATGTACTTCCCATTGTATCCAAATATCTGGATCTTGTAACGGTCATGAGGAACATCCTTCAACAATCTCATAGCACAAAATTAACAGAACCCTCGAGATATAAAATAAAAAAAGCACCTCTCGGTGCTTAATATTTTAAATGGCCATTGCAATTTCTGGCTCTACATATTCTTTGAATACGAATGGAACTTTAACCATGTATGCGTAATCTTGACCTACTTCATACATATCTTCATCAGCTTCCCGGTAATGCCATTCTACTACAGCATCTTTCCCTTCTTCCACTAACTCATTCAACTTGTATAGAAGGAACAAGATCCTTTTTGATGATGAGATATTGAAGTATTCCAAATCAATGACAACAACAGTTCTTTCTGTCGGTTGCAATAAATAAGATTCGAACCAATTCAAAACCGGTATCCAGAATTCATCTGGCTGATCAGGAATAGATCTACCTTTAATATGCATTACTCCTGACAACTTATTGAAGTTGATCTCCGGAGTATGAGGTGTACCGTTTACCATTAATGATTCCATTCAGAAACGCTTAGTTCAGAGTGCAATTTGACGAAAAATAATTTCAAAAGTTCAAGTTTTCTACGAATGAATCATTTTGATAGATGAATATTGAAAAAATCCCCACCAATCACTCCAAATCAATTTTATGTGTAAAGATGATTGATTAAAGTGTGTCAATTGCGATGTTTTCTGCAATTTTCTCCAGGGGACTTTTTAAAGTGACACCCAAAGTAATTTGCTTTTTCGCAAAGGCCGCCTTGAACAATTCTCTATGATGAAATACATAAGAACCGCATGCTTTGACCTCATACACATTCGTCTTATAACCAATAAATGAATCTACAAATAATTCTATATTCCTTTTGTGAAGCTCATTTATCAAATTATGATTGAGTGATTTTGTTAATTCAGAAAGTCCCGACACGTACCTTTTACTTTCAGAACCATATACGTTTGAAAGGATTTCAGAACGGCTACCTAATTCCAAGGTTAGGAAATCTTCAATTTCTCTTGGCAACCTATTATTTAATAATTCGGTCAATAGCAGTTTTCCAAAATAAAATCCGGAACCCTCATCTGCCAGAATATGACCTAATCCTCCGTAAATATCTGTTATTGTATGTCCATCATATTTGAAAACAACAGAACCGGTGCCAGAAATAAACCCACATCCATTGTTTTTACCGAATAGGGATAATCCAGCTTCATCCAAATCTGAATTTACATTCAATGAAACAAATCCAAGCGTCCTTAATTTTGCTAAAACTTTTTGTTTTCCATTTTCATTATGGCATCCTGCACCAAAGAACTCCAGATGATACGCCAAATATTCTTTAGGAATGGCATCAGAAAAATGATCTAGCAATACAGGATGCAGTGAGTCTCCCTTCCATCGCGCCATAATTTTCCCATTATTTATCGCTATCCAGTCTGTTTTAGTACCTCCTGAGTCTGCTAGTAAAATATTTGTGTGCTTCAACATCATTCCCAAAATCCCGAATATAAACTCTTTTCATATGTTTGCTGTATGCAACTTGCAGAAAAATATCAGATCATTAAGAAACTTGGAAATCAAAAGAGACGAAAGTTTGGTGATGTTTATCTGATTAAGGATAACTCCAATGAGGAATTATTCATTTTAAAAGTGCTAACAAAATCCAAAGCTTCGGAAGAAGCCATCAGTCAATTCCGAAATGAGGCAACTTTTACTTTTGAGAGCCCATATTTGCCCAATGTGGAGATGTCGTATGAATCTGAAGAAGACATTTTCATTATTCTTAAGTACAAACAGGGAACTACTTTACAAGATTTCTGGGACAAGACTCCTAAAAATGAACAATTAACACTTCTGAAGTCTTTATTTGATTCACTTCAGCATGTTTTTGGCGAGTTACAAAACCTTGGCATTGTCCATTGTGATGTAAAACCCAGTAACATCCTTATCGACAAAAATGAAAACAAAATTGAGTGTTACCTTATTGATTTTGGACTTGCAGTAAATGTGAATGAAAATTCAAAACGAAAAACGCTTTTCCCTCTTGGATACGCCGCCCCGGAATTGATATTAAATAAAATTGAGTTGGTCGATCAGAGAACAGATATTTTCTCCCTGGGTGTTACAGTATGGAGATTGTATGCAGGTCAACTTCCATTGATCCATCCAAATCCTAGCATTACAACAAATCTTCAGATCACTCATCCTCTACCCGAATCCGATAAAATTCGTAAGCCTATTTATCAGATCATTCGGAAAATGAGTTCAAAATATCAATTTGAGAGCGCTCCGAATCGTATGGCATCCGGTGAGGTCATTGCCAAATTAAAAGAAGGGATGAATTTAAGGTATAATAATCTCAAGGAGATTATTATAGATTTCAGTTCAATTTCTGAAAAGCCAAAAGGTCTGATCAATAAAGTTCTTTACGGAATCCTACAGCGAAATTGAACAATAGAGGAGAATACATATCTCCTACTTGTGATGCTGTATTATTCGATGGTAATGAAAGAATCAAATACGAAAAGTTCATATCAAAATATAAAGTTCCAATTCCTGCAAATGTATTTTTAACTCCACCACCTAAACCAACGCCGACATTGAAAATAGAACCTTTAGGTAACTCGGTATCGGCCATTTCATACTTTACCTCATCGTAATCGTCATAATTTCTTTTTATGGAATTGAAGATCACAGACATACTTGATCCTCCATAGAGTCCAAACCCAGCGTCATAACCGTCGCCCCAGTAGTATCTTGTCCCTCCTTCGATCACAGAATAATTCATTTTCATCGTATAATTCACCTGTTGCTGGTATGGCACAGTCGAAAAATCTCTTGCTGTGACATAAGTATAATACAGATCTTCAGAACTATTTCCAAAATACCCTGTTCCTCTTAAAAAGAAAGTTACAGCATCATCTCTCGGAATTTCCACCCCAAGATGAATCCCCATGTAGGGTTTCGGAACACCAAAAGCTTTTATCGTACTAACACCACCAGATATACCTACTTGAGAATATCCGTTTAAAATGAAAAACATCATTACAGTTAAAACAGCACTTTTTTTCATATCTCTAACCATTTTGGTTTGGACTTTACAATATCCTTATAAACTTCACAATCTTTATGATGAGCACCTTCAAGATACCCTAGGCTCATCAAAAATTCAGCTACGATCTCTCCACCCACAAATTTAAATCTCTTTTTTAATAAACATACCCAATCCTCTTTTGGTTTGGGACTTTCGATATCCAGCCAGTTTTTAAAGGTACCATATTCCTTTTTAATTTCAATTACAGATTGAGCATTATAAATAACAGCATTGATCTTTAATTTGTTTCGAATGATCCCTGCATTATTCATTAACTCAAGAATCTTTGTATCCTTATAGGCTGCTATCTTTTCAATATTGTAATTGTCAAAGGCTAATCGGAAATTCTTTTCTTTTTTAAGGATCGTTTCCCAAGAAAGCCCTGCCTGATTGATCTCAAGGATTAGACGCCCAAAAATCTCATGATCATTTTCCTGAGGAAATCCATAAACGTTATCGTGATAAACGCGATGCACATCCTCCTCACTTCTCCCTGAACAATAATTACAATACGCTGACATTTACAGATGTTTAACTTAAATATAATAGCCGAAAACTTTGAATTTATCGATTTCCTGTTAATTTTGTTTAACAAGAAATGTCGAAACAAGTATTTTTCTCATTTGTCCTTGCTATTTTATCGTTTATCACGGTGAGGAAAATCCATACTGCTGGTATTGAGCAGTATCATTTCTTGCAATCTCCTGTTTTTCAAAAGCAAAATGGATGGTTTGACTTAAGTGAGCCTTCTTTAATCCTTTCTTTGCCTTATGAACTAAGAGATGTTTCCGGACTTACAAAGTACTCTTACCACGAGGTAGCTTGTATTCAGGATGATGCCGGTGTAATATACATCTACGATCTCAACACAAATAGCATTACCAAAACTCTCAGCTTTAATAACTCTGGTGCTTTTGATGGACTTTCTTTTGTTGACAGTTCTTTTTACGTTTTGAACAGTGACGCAACATTGACCAATCTTTATTTCAAGGATACATTAATCCAGGATAATCTTCGCCGTTTCAAAGTGCCTGCATGGGAAAATGAAGGTTTGTGTTATGACGCTAAAGATCACCGCCTGTTAGTCGCACCTAAAAGTAAAATTCACAGAGGGGCTGCCTATGCGTCAATGAGAGGAATCTATTCTGTGGATCTTGTTTCTGGGAAATTGAATCAATCGCCAATATTTGAAATTGATGTGAATCAAATCCGCGATTATGCCATTAATCAAAACATTCCTTTACCTAAAAGACCAGGAAGCTTAGTTGATGACTCAACGAGCTACTATCTTGATTTTATTCCATCCTCAATTGCGGTTCACCCTAAAACAGATGAAATATACGTGATCAGCTCTACTGATAGAACTTTAACCATTTTTGACAAAACAGGAGTGATCCAAAATTTTGTTACTCTGGACCCAACCATTTTCAGTAAACCTGAAGAAATTACTTTCTTACCTGATGGAGATCTCATCGTAACCAACGTAGGTGTTATGGGAATCCCTACCCTGATTCGTTTTGACTGGAAGCTTGGAAATAAGTCGATCTAATTACCCACATTTATTATCTCAAAATTTTGCATTCTTTTTAAATTTACGGAACTGATCCGAATTCATGTTAAATCTCCTATTTGATGTACTTTTAGAATTGTGGACTTTTTTATTTTCACTATTAATCATCTGATTTTATGAAGTACTTTGTGTCTCTTTCCTTCCTTTTCGTTCAGCTTACAGGGATTGTAGCTCAATCTCATAAAAAAGGTGAAGTTTATCTTTATTGGGGATGGAACAGATCAGCATACACCAATTCCGATATCCACTTCTCTGGTAAAGACTATGCATTCACATTGTACGACGTGATCGCAAAAGATCGCCAATCCCCATTCTCATTCAAGACTTACTTCAAACCTTCCAGTATCACCATTCCCCAGTATAATTTTCGAATTGGTTATTTTTTAAATGAGAACTTTGATATTTCTTTCGGTGCTGATCACATGAAATATGTTATGAAGAATTATCAAGAGGTTCGCATAAGCGGGGAGATACAGAATTCTGGAACTTCATTTGATGGAATTTATTCAAACGACACAACTATCAATCTTGTACCTGAATTTCTGCTCTTTGAACACACCGACGGATTGAATTATGAAAATATTGAGATCCGAAGAACAGATTACCTTTACAGATCAGAAAAATTCAGGATCGAAACTCGTTTTGGAACTGGAATCGGAATATTGGTGCCTAGAACGAACACCACTCTTCTTAATAATGAAAGGTATGATCAATTCCATTTGGCTGGATATGGTCTTGGCGGAATTGCCGGTATCCATTTTTCACTTTTCAAATATTTCTTCCTACAATTTGAAGCAAAAGTAGGAATGATCCATATGCCCGACATCAGAACTACCATGTCTAAAAACGACCGTGCCTCTCAGTCATTCCTCTTTGGACAATACAATGGGGTCTTTGGTTTTAGCTATCCTTTGTTTTCAAAATAAGGAAAACCCGTATTTTTGAAAAAAGGAAATCATGGCAGTATACGAATTCAACGGCTTCAAACCGGTAATTAAACCTTCAAGTTTCATTCATCCTCAGGCATGCGTCACAGGAAATGTGATCATTGGGGAGAATGTATATGTCGGTCCGGGAGCGGCTATTCGAGGTGATTGGGGACAGATCATAATTGAAGATGGCTGCAATGTGCAAGAAAACTGTACTATTCACATGTTTCCAGGTACCACGGTTCTTTTAAAAGAAGGCGCACACATTGGTCATGGTGCAATCATACATGGAGGAACGATAGGTAGGAATTGTTTAATCGGGATGAACAGTGTCATCATGGATGACGCAGTGATCGAGGATGAATGCATTGTTGGTGCTCTAAGCTTCGTTCCAGCGAACGCAAACATTCCTAAAAGAAGTCTGGTCGTTGGAAATCCATCGAAAGTCATTAAAGAAGTATCTGATGAGATGATTGAATGGAAAACGAAAGGTACAGCATTATACCAAGCCCTACCTGGTGAACTTTACAGTACACTTAAACCATGTGAACCATTAACAGAGATGGAAGAGAACAGACCTTCGCAAGAATCCATGTATCAAACTTGGAATACGATCAAAGAAAAAAAATAGGGCCTCTCGACCCTATTCATTTAATTCTTTGCTTTTCCTTTGGAATTTCCTTTCCCATTTGAATTCCCGTTAGAGGAAGGCTTATGTTTTGGCTTATCTTTTAATTCATGGAATTCTGGAGAACCAGGATTTATTCCGAGATCCTTAGCAATTTGGCCCCAGCCTTTGTCCTTATTTTTCTCGTAGCTTTTAATCACATTTTCAAAGTCAGTTTTTGCAATTCCAGAAATCCTACCCGAAAGGATAATTTCTACAGGTTCCATAGCTTTATTCAATAACTCTTGAATTCTATCCTTAGAAACATTTAGCTCCTTAGAAATATCTTCTTTGAACGAATTCAAATCAGATTTCGCTTCAGAATTCAAAATATTCAATTGTTTCTCAAACTCAGTATCACCTGTTCCGAAGTTCTTCTGTGCGCGAGTAAACATTGTAATCGCGATAAGAACAAAAAGAAATACTGCTTTTTTCACAAGTCAATCATTTTTCTTTTAACGTACTAGGACAAACATAATCGGTTCTAGGAACATTGGTCTTTGAAATTGCGCCATATCCTCCAGCAACCTCCTTAAAGTTATCAAATCCTCTAGATTTTAAAATAGAAGCAGCGATCATACTTCTATATCCACCTGCACAATGAATGATAAAAGGCTCATCTTTTGGAAAGAAACTCATCTCAGAGTTGATAAAATCAAGAGGTATAGACTTCGCTCCATCCACGTGTTCAGCGGTAAATTCACCTGGCTTTCTTACATCGATAATGTTTGGCTTACCTTCATACAAGTTTGCAAAATCATCTGCTGAAATTCTATCAATCGTATCCATTTCTTTTCCAGCAGATTTCCAAGAATCAAAACCACCATCAAGGAAACCGATCACGAAATCGTAACCTACTCTAGCCAATCTCTTCACCGCTTCTTCTTCCCTCCCTTGATCAGCAATCAATAAAATTTGCTGTTTTACATCAGGGATCATTGCACCAACCCATGGAGCGAATTGACCATCTAATCCTATATTGATCGAATTTGGAATAAATCCATCAGAAAAATCCTGAGGGTTTCTTGTATCAAGAACCAATGCACTTGTTTCGTTCGCTGCAACTTCAAATGCAACAGGAGAAAGTGGTGTCATCCCTCTTTTCATTACCTCTCCAATATTGTCGTAACCTGTTTTATTCATCATTACATTCATACCAAAGTATCCGGGAGGAGGCAAAAGCCCGTCAGTAACTTCTTTAACAAATTCTTGTTTCGTCATATCCGCTCTTAAAGCGTAATTCAATTTCTTCTGCTCACCGATTGTAGAAACAGTTTCTTTACTCATGTTCTTCCCACATGCAGATCCTGCGCCATGAGCTGGATAAACTACCACGTCATCAGATAAAACCATGATCTTATCTCTTAATGAATGGAACAATGTTGAAGCCAATTGCTCCTGGGTCATACTCGCAGCTTTTTGAGCAAGGTCGGGTCTACCTACATCTCCAATAAATAAGGTATCTCCTGAAAATAATGAATGGTCTTTACCGGACTCGTCTTTCATTAAATAACAAGTACTTTCCATGGTATGGCCTGGAGTATGAAGGGTCTTGATTTTTACATTCCCTAAAGCAAACTCTTCTCCATCTGCCGCCACATGAACCTTATAACTTGGATTTGCATTTGGTCCATAAACGATGGTAGCACCTGTCGCCTTAGCCAGATCAATGTGACCAGAAACGAAATCAGCATGAAAATGCGTTTCAAAAATGTATTTGATCTTTACGTTGTCTTTTTTTGCCCGTTCAATATAAGGTTCGATCTCTCTTAGAGGATCAATGATAGCTGCTTCTCCTTCTGATGTAATGTAATATGCACCTTGTGCAAGACATCCTGTATAAATCTGTTCAATTGTCATAACTTGAAATGCTTAATTTGAAATACAAATATCGTTCATTTCGAAATTATTCATGTAACATGAGTAACCTAAATCTTTTTTTCGATTTTGAACTAATTGTATTACATCCTTTAAAATATAGAAAAACTAATTACTTTTGCACGGGGTAAGTCTTGTACGACCAGCTCCCTCTTAATCCTCCAGGACGGGAACGTAGCAAAGGTATGAGGTTGTAGCGGTGCGATATAAGTAGCTTACCCCTCTTTTTTTTTACAACCCTAATTTTTCTTCTTGAATTGAATGATTTGGCTTCAGATGTGTAAAAATCGTTGAGAAGTATTTCGGTGTTCTCCATTTCGATAGATTGCTTCTATGTACTTTTATCAAAAAAAAATCCATGAAGTTTTTCATCGACACTGCAAACTTAAATGACATTAAAGAAGCCAATGATCTTGGCATTCTTGATGGCGTGACGACAAATCCATCCCTAATGGCTAAAGAAGGGATAACAGGTCAACAAAAAATTCTAGATCACTATGTTGCTATTTGTAACATTGTTGACGGACCAGTTAGTGCAGAAGTGATCGCTACTGATCTTGAAGGGATGATCCGTGAAGGTGAAGCTCTGGCATCTTTACACAAGAATATCGTTGTTAAGATCCCTATGATTCCGGAAGGTATTAAGGCTATAAAGTACTTTTCTCAAAAGGGCATTAAAACAAATTGTACATTGATCTTTTCTGCGGGACAAGCGCTTTTAGCAGCCAAAGCAGGAGCAACTTATATCTCCCCATTCCTTGGACGTCTTGATGATGTTTCTACAAATGGATTGGATTTGATCGCTCAGATCAGAACGATCTATGACAATTATACATTCGATACGCAAATACTTGCAGCCTCGGTGCGTCACCCAATGCATATTATTCATTGTGCAGAGATCGGTTCAGACGTAATGACAGGCCCGCTAAGTGCCATTAAAGCACTGGCGAAGCATCCTTTAACAGATATTGGATTACAGCAATTCTTAGCTGATCACGCAAAGGGAAATAATTAATGAGAGGTGGCATAAGCCACCTTTTTTATTTTTCTGATTCGATCGGTTGATCTCTCAGTTGGATAAATTCATCCATCTTTTCATTTTCAATTAAAACGGTAAGATTGTACTGTTTTAATCTCCATTGTCCTTTTTTCTTCACCAGGACTCCACTTCCTCTGCATCCTCTCATCCAAGTATCAAGATCCTCGTCAAACCAGGCGATCTTTCCATTTTCCGAAAAGCTCCAGTTTCTGTTGGTCGCTTTAAAATCCCATGCCTTGCCCTTATCAAAGTAGGGTTTAGAAAATGTAGCAAATTCAACTTTAGTCCATCTTTCTCCCGGAGCGGTTCCAAGAAAAATAAAATCACTATCCATTTTATCGAAATAACCAGTAAAATCGGTTTTTGATGCGGCATTGTGCCATACATCCATCCATTCATCAAGTTCTTCAGCGCTTTGAGAAAATACGCTGAACGAAAGGATCAGCATTGTAATAAAAATCAAATTCTTCATGACATAAAAAAGGCTACCCTAAAGTAGCCTTTTCATCTTTCTTATGAAAAATTATTTTGAGGATTTAGACTTCTCAAGTTTCATGCACATTTTCACAGCTGACTTCACATTGATTACAGCTCCCGTTACTGATAGAGAAGCGAAATCAACTAGATCTTCTGTTCCAGGCTTATACTGCTGCTTTCCTTTGTAACTTGTTGCAGATTGAAGCATAATATCCTTGATCTCTTTCATTGTCAGAGTTGGGAAATAAGACTTCAACATCGCTGCAACACCAGAAACCATTGGCGCAGCCATTGAAGTTCCCTGAAGTTTCATGTAGTCACTTTGAGGAACAGTATTGTAGATCTCAAATCCTGGTGCAAATACGTCAACTTTAGTTTGTCCGTAATTAGAGAATGTAGCTGCCAATTCCTTTTTAGGAAATCTCGTAGAAGCTCCGATAGTAAGGAAGTGATCCAATGGACTCGTCTGGAATGAGTAAAGCGATGTTGGGAAATTTCCTACTGAATCTACATTCGCATTATCATTTCCTGCTGCATGAACCAAAAGAACTCCTTTTGAATCAGCGTATTTGAATGCTTCGTACACTTCCTTCTGATGAGGAGAGTATGCTTTACCAAATGACATATTGATCACTTGAGCACCATTATCTACTGCATAACGAACGGCATAAGCGATATCCTTATCGAATTCATCACCATCAGGCACAGCACGAACAGACATCAACAATACATTTTCAGCAACACCATCACCACCTAATTCATTTCCTCTTACCGCACCAATAATTCCACCTACGTGAGTTCCGTGCAACGCGTCTGGTCCTTCTACATCTGAATTACCATAATTTTTATCACTGAAATCATCAGGATTATCACCAATCAATTCGCGATCTATGTAGTTCACATTCAAATTGTAATCAAGCATTCCCTGAATCTGAGCCTTCTGCTTATCGATCACCTCCATTGTAAGGTCACCAGTTAGAATTGCTTTCGCTGCTCTTTTCAATTGCTTCATCTGATCATTGTCTGGCTTCCACTTTTCAAGATCTTCCAATGTATAATCAGTCTTCCCGATTTGAGAGCTAACCATAACAGGAATTTGCTGGATCATTTGAGGCATCATATCCAATTGCGCAATCACTGAAGAATACATTTCAATTTCTGCTTCTACATCAGTTTTCACTTCTTGATAAAGCTCGTATTCTTTTTTCTCGTCAGCAGAAAGAGTTTCAGGATCAACCTTATCAAACTTTGCTGTATACTTTCTTAATAATCTAGTTTTCTCAAGATTTGCCTCGTTCAGATTTTCACCATTTGAGTTACCAAGGAAATTCCATCCATATACATCATCAACATACCCGTTATTATCATCATCGATCTTGTTCCCTGGGATCTCATCTTTGTTCACCCAAATCTTACCTTTAAGATCCTCATGTTCAATATCAATTCCCGAGTCGATAACGGCTACAACTACAGTTTCGGATTTTCTTTTCTTAAGCATTTTATATGCTTTTTCTGTCTCCATACCTGGTTTTTTACCATTGTACCAGTTTAGGATCTCCTTCGTCTCTTGTCCATAAATAACATTAGCGATTCCTAATGCAAATACGGCAAGGCTCAATTTGATTATTGTCTTCTTCATAATAATGATTGCAAATTCTTAAGGTTCTAAATTAGTTAAATTCAATTAGTCAGCTTTTATTTTTTTACCTTTCGGTCTATATTTACGTCACAAGGTTAAAAACAATTATCAATGGCTAGCCGCATCCCTTTCAAAATAAGTTTTCTTACATTTCTGTTCGCTCCGCTATTCATGGTATTAGCTCAAAAACCTATCCCGGGATATTCTTTCATGGACCTAACAAAAAAGGAAGTAGTGAGCTCATTCGCAGTCCCATATTCTTTAACAAACATGGAGAATTTATCGAAGAATAAGATTAACATTCATCATGTAACTCCTAAATGGATATACATTCAGTCTAGTTTAAGTCATCTGCAAGAACTGGTGAAATCAGAATCGATCGATGATTTTTATTTTGACAATGCCATTCCAACTGCTCTAGCAGATTCTGCGAGACTTCTTCATTATGTAAATCAAGTACATAATGGAACCGGAGGACTTGATTCCCCTTATACAGGAAAAGGAGTTATCATTGGGATCGTGGATCAGGGATTGGATTTCACCCACCCAGATTTTAAAAATGATGACGGAACAACAAGAGTCCTTAGATACTGGGACCATACGCTTTCCAGCGGCGGCCCGGCGTCACCTTACGGATATGGAATTGTCTGGAATGAAGAGCAGATCAACAATGGTACTTGTATCAGCACCGAAAATGGTACAGGTCATGGTACTACAGTCGCCGGTATGGCATGCGGAAACGCAAATGCCAATGGTCAGAACAGAGGAATGGCACCTGAAGCAAATCTGATCATTGTTGAATCGAATTTTAGCCTTCCAAACTGGACTATGACCATAGCAGATGCCTGCGATTACATCTTCAAAGTGGCTGACACACTGGGAATGCCTGCCGTGGTTAATTTAAGTTTAGGCTCTTATTTAGGAAGCCATGATGGAGATGACCCCGCGAGTGAATACATGGAAAGTTTACTCGATGAAAAACCAGGTAGAATTATTGTATGCGCAGCTGGAAACTCAGGAGCTAAAGGAAAATATCACGTTCGGGGAACTCCTACTGCTGATACAACTTTTGTCTGGTTAAGAAATAATCCAAGTGGCTCAGCGGCCTTTGGAGCTAATACGATCTATTTTGACCTGTGGTCTGACATTTCCAACGCAAACTATAATTACGCATTCGGAGCAGACAGGCCATCACCGACCTATGGATTCAGGGGAAGAACAGATTTCATCCCCGCAAACACAGCATTAGGTGGAGTTCTTTACGATACCATTTACAATGATCTGGGCAATCGGATTGCGACAATAGAAATTTACCCTGAACAGATCAATGATGACCTTCGAATTCAGGTTCTTTTCACCAATGTAGATTCAACATCCTATAATTTCAGATTTATGACCGAAGGGTCCGGATTGTACGACATATGGAGCGGTGCATGGCTAGGGTTAAATGACTTTGTTACTTCACTACCCTCTCCATCTGTGGTACCTGAGATCATTCATTACCAAATGCCGGATGAGGAACAATCGATCGTTTCTTCCTGGAATTGCTCTGAAAAAGTTATCTCTGTTGGTAATATGAGAAATCGTAAAGGACATACGAATAAAAACAATACCTATTACACCCCCAGTGACAATACTCCGGTAGGGCAATTAAGTCCTAACTCGAGTAAAGGACCCTCCAGACATAACGTGATCAAACCAGATGTTACTGCCAGTGGAGATGTAGCACTTGCTGCAGGGCCCATGTGGATGTTGGCCTCACCTACTTATAACAACAATGTTGATATCAATGGTTGGCATGCAAGAAACGGAGGTACATCTATGGCATCGCCTGTCGTTGCCGGAATTGCCGCCCTCTATCTAGAGTCTTGTCCGAGAGCATCGTATTCTTCATTCAAGAATGACTTGATCGGTACGGCATACAGTGACCAATATACTGGCATTGTTCCGAACAATTCCTACGGATACGGAAAACCTCATGCATTAAATTTATTGCTCGGGACAGATTTTTCTGCTTCTGTTTCAGGTGATAATAGCATGTGTTCGGAACCAGTACCTTTGATAGTATCTACTTCTATAACTCCTACTTCTATTGAATGGAATGATGGCGGATTGGGAAGTCCTTATCTGATTCCTACAGGAGGTGAATATATTGCTTCTGTATACGACAACCGAGGCTGTGTGGCCATAACAGACACTCATTTCGTCACACAATTAGAAGTGCTACCAATTCTTCCGATATTAGCATCGGGATATACATTGGCATCTTTATCCTTTACAAATTACCAATGGACACTCAACGGTGTTGACATTCCTGGAGCGACCTCACCAACTTTGGATATCTTCCCACCTTATGGTGTTTATACCTGTTATTGCATAAGTGATGATGGATGTATTTCTGAAACTCCACCATTCAATGTATTTGTTGGTCTGGAAGAGCAGAATTCAGCGGAAATAAATATTGCACCGAATCCTTTTCAGAATACATTTGAGATAATTGGCCTAGACGTTCTTGATGAAGTATTGATAATCAATGAAAAAGGGCAAATTGTTCCGCATGTTTTGAATGGTAATTCAGTTCAAATGAACAGCTCTCTTTCTTCTGGAATTTACCATTTGATCATCAATTCAAACGGCACTTTGAGACACACAAAAATCACCAAATTGTAAACCACCGATTTAATTTATATTTTTGATCCCTAATTTTTAACGAATGGATTTAACAGGCATCATTGCTATCTCCGGTAAACCGGGTCTTTTTAGAGTAATTGCGCAAGGAAAGAACAACATTATTGTAGAATCACTGATCGACAATAAGCGAGTTCCAGCATATGCATCAGATAGAATTTCTGCATTGGATGATATTTCTATCTACACTTATGATGAGGATGCTCCTTTAAAAGATCTGTTTGTGGCGATCTTTGAAAAAGAAGGTGGCAAAGAATGTCCTTCTCACAAAGAAGACCTAGATGTCCTTCGTGCTTATCTAATTGAACTACTTCCTAATTTCGACCAGGAAAGAGTTTATCCTTCAGATGTGAAGAAGATCTTTCAATGGTACAACCTTCTAATGAAGGCTGGACTACTGAAGATCGAAGAAAAAAAGGAAGACAAGGCTCCTAAAAAATCTGATGCAGCTGAAAAGGGAGACAAAGCTGAAACAAAAGAGAAAAAACCTGCGGCTAAAAAACCTGCAGCTGCTAAACCTAAAGCTGATAGCGCGAAAGCAAAAGCCGCAAAGCCGTCAGCTACTAAGAAAACCACTGCTACAAAAACAGGCACCAGTAGAGGTAAATAATTAATTCTTTAAGTCGGCTAAGCCGACTTTTTTTATGACATGAAACTAACTCAGCACAACCGCACATTCGTTCAGCAGGATTTACAGATCAACACCTGGTCTGATATCGAAGCTTACTATTCGGATCTACTTAACCGATCCATACAATCAAAAGAAGAGCTAATCCAATGGTTAATAGACAAAAGTGAACTTGAAGCTGTTTTAGAGGAAGATCTTGCCTGGCGATATATCAAAATGACTATTGATACAAGAGATGAATCCCTCTCCTCTTCTTATACTGAGTTTGTAACCAAGATCCAGCCTGAAATTGCGCCTTTTGAAGATCAACTGAATAAAAAGCTCGCTGAAAGTTCATTTGTTTCTGAATTGGAAAAGGACGTTGCTTATCAAATCTATTTGAGAGGAGTAAAAACGGCGTTAGAACTCTATCGCGACGAAAATGTACCCATTGAAGCGGAGATCAACGAAAAGAGTCAGCAATTTGGGGCTATATCTGCAGCCCAAAGCATTGAGCATGAAGGAAACGTGCTTACGATGCAAAAAGCCGCTTCCTTTTTAAAAGAAACGGACGAAGCTCTTCGTAAATTGATCTTTGAAAAGATCCATAATCGTCGACTTGAAGATATTGACAAGCTTGATCAACTCTATTCTGAATTGATCCAACTTCGACATAAAATAGCAGTGATTGCTGGCTTTGAGAATTTCAGAGATTACAAATTCAAAGCTCTGGGTAGATTCGACTACTCGAAAGAGGATTGTTTTGAGTTCCACAATGCGATCAAGAGATCCGTCGTACCGATGGTAAAGGAAATCCACAACAAGCGACTTTCAAAGCTTGGAAAATCGAAGTTCAAACCATGGGATCTGGAAGTTGATCCTGTAGGAAAGCAACCTTTAAAACCATTTGAAGGTGGTGAAAGACTTCTAGAAGGAACGGTTAATATGTTGAATAAGATCGATCCTTATTTTTCAGATTGCCTCGTGACAATGAATAAAATGGGCCATCTGGACCTTGATTCAAAAGCTGGGAAAGCACCAGGCGGGTACAATTATCCGTTGTACGAATCAGGTGTTCCATTTATTTTCATGAATTCAGTCGGAGCACAGCGAGATCTTGTGACAATGGTTCATGAAGGTGGACATGCGGTTCATTCATTCTTGAGTCGTGATCTTGAGTTAACAGGATTCAAAAGCCTTCCTTCAGAGGTAGCTGAGCTTGCATCCATGTCGATGGAATTGCTTACTATGCCCTATTGGCATGAGTTTTATAAAAATGAAGAAGACTTAAAAAGAGCGAAGAAAGAACAACTTGAGGGAATCATAAAAATACTCCCTTGGATAGCTCAAATAGATGAGTTTCAGCACTGGATCTATGAAAATCCACATCACAATGTCTCAGAACGTACGGAAAAATGGATGCAGCTGAATAAAGAATATGGAACCGGACTTACAGATTGGACAGGTTATGAAAAAAGTCTGGAAACGGGATGGCAAAGACAGCTCCATTTGTTTGAAGTTCCATTTTACTACATCGAATATGGTATCGCCCAGCTTGGAGCTTTGGGGGTATGGAAAAACAGTATTTCGCAGCCAGAAAAAGGAATTAATGCGTATAAAGAAGCACTTAAGCTAGGGTACACGAAATCAATTCCTGACATATACAAAACCGCAAATGTCGAATTTGATTTTTCTGAAGCCTATATTAAGGAACTTGCTGAATTCGTGCAGAATGAACTTGAAAAACTGTGATCAGACTTTAAATTCATACGTCGCAATTTCGTCTTTCCCGTCTTTGAGCTTCATCGAATAGTTTCCTTTAGACCAATTCTTCACGATAATGTTGAATCTGTAGTCTGATTTGCCTTCAGGCACCTGAAATGCGAGTTGAGACTTATACTTCATTTTACCATTTTCGTCATAAACGTATTGATAGAGAAATCTTGATTTAGCACTGGATATTTCCAATTCACCCTTGACCTGATGCAATGTTCTACGAATATAACCAAGGCTATCAATTGTGAGGATGTAATCAGAGGTATAATCGACTTCCTCCTGTCCGGTTAACGCACTAAGAAATTTCCGAAGTTCTTTTTTGTCTTTTGAATCAGCACTTATTGCTGAAATATCATTTCCATCTGAAATTGCCCAGACAACATTCTGAAAGATCGAATTATCGAACTTCTTACCTTTAATAAAAACAAACAGTGAGTCAAACTTAGAATCTGATGATTTTCCTATTGATGCTCCCACTCCTCCAGAAGGACATCTGTCGTGTAGCTCTGAACAATACGCATTGATCACCTGCTTCTTTTTTTCTCCGGGTGATAATTCCACAATTTGATCCTCAACAACGATTAAGGTTTGTTCACCACTGTCTTTTGGATAAAATAGAGTACCTGGAGTCACAACAATTATGAGATTCCCTGAACTTTTGTTTGACATTTCCAGCAACACCGAATTGCCATTGAATTTTCCTGTAGTACTAACCTGACATGTTATTTTCTGCGAACGAATTGCAGATTTCAAGTCTGAAACTGAATTTCCAGAAGTTAGAATTCCAACGATTGATGCGGTCCATAAGGCCGCGAAATAAGAAGCTGAGATCATAGGATAGTATTTATTACTCAAACTCTTTAAGAATTTTTGGTTACAAAAAAAAGGAAGTGGCTCACTTCCTTTTTTGAAATCCATTGAACTCTATGATCTGGATGCCTTAAGATCTCTTGTGTTCTTCTGAACAGCGATTGCAGCAAATACAGACAATGTGAAAGACATGCCATAAAATCCTTTTTCGCTTAGCAGAAGGTCCGCATTATACAATCCAATTACCAGTAGTAAAACTGATGTTATTGTCGTAAACCAACTTAATCCGTAATAAATATCGGTTACTTCAATCCCTTCAGCACGATCTCTAACACATTTTTGAACAGAAATCGCTGAAAACAATCCGAACATGATCACTGTAAAGTAATATCCCTTTTCATTCAACATCATATCAGAATTCCATAGCCCGATGCAATAAGAAATAAGTCCGGCTCCCAGAGCTAACCAGGAAGCCCCCATGAACGCAGGAGTTGGTTTAAATTGATTCTTTAGATTATCATTTTCGTGATTCTCTTCGTTTCTGGTAAAATTCGTTTCGTTCGTCATAACTCTTGTTTTTAATTATGAAGCAAAGGTGCTTTCTTCAGATTACTCTATAAATTTATTTTTTTCAAAATAATTACGATATATTATTGGTATATTGTCAAAAAACAATTATTTTAAAGCTTTTAGCATCCCGATATAATTACTACTTATGAGTGTTGTAAAAGATCTGGTAAACATTATGACCAGCAAAGAAAAGAGTGGTTTTATCCAGTATTTGAATTCCAGAAACAAAAGAAACGACGCAAGAAATATAGATCTCTTTAAAGCATATTCTAACGGTGATGAAAATAAGATCAAAAAAACCATTGGGGATAATGCTTACAACGTTCTGAACAAAAGACTTTCTGACAGATTGATCGATTTTCTTGGTGGAAGCGCCTTAGATACGGTTGTTACAGAAGAATCACATTTATTAAAACAATTACTACTTGCGAGAAGACTTTTTGTTTTCAAAGCTGATAAATTAGCTTCACAGCTTCTGAAAAAGGCTGAACAGAAAGCTCTCGAGATCAAACAATATTCAATTCTCAATGAGATCTACCATTCAATGATCGAGCATTCTTACCTTGATCATACGATTAACCAGGAAACCCTTTATGAAAAACTTGAACTGAACACCCTGAAATTCATTGAACAAGAGCGAATAAACTCCGCCTACGCTTCGATAAAAAAGGCCTATTGTGTATCAGAAAGGACAGGAAACACAATACATCTTCAAACTCTTTTAAAAGAAAAATACTCTGCTTTCAATATCTCGGATCTTGAAGGGTATAGTTTTCAATCTCTTTATCAGATTTCAATGATCCTTGATGTCGAAGGATTTCATACCAGAAACTATCATGAAATCGACCTGTTTTTTGTGGAACATCTCAGAAAACTACAAGGCAGCATTGAAGACTCTGAAAAAAATATGGTCTATCATCTGGGTTTGTTGTATTCAGTCGCCAATATTTTATTCAGAAAAAAAGATTTTGATCATAGTCTACATTTCCTAGAAGACATGTTTGTTCAGATGCAGCGATTTGATTCAAAGTATCACAATTCAATGATCATCAGATACACTATGCTTAAATCATTGAATCTGAATTACATTGGTTATCCAACAGATGCTGGCAATATTCTCGATACTTTGATAAAGAAATATAAACCCAGCAGCGATGACCTTCTACCCTGTCTACTCACCCGGGCAATGATCCATTTCCAACAAGGTGAATTATCCGAAGTCCGTTTGATCCTATCAAAATTTCAGCGCACAGATCACTGGTATGAACACCACGTTGGACTGGATTGGGTCCTAAACAAGAATTTCATAGAGATATTACTCCACATTGATCTGGACGATATTGATTTCGTTGAATCGAGAATAACGTCCTTTAAAAGAAGTTATGGCAAATATTTCAAGGAAAATAAGAGAAGTCAAGCCATTGAATTTCTAAATCTGGTGAAATCATTTTATCATAGCTCGTCGTCAAATCAAAAAGTACACTTCATCAAAAAGATGAATGATACCCTTGAATACAGGCCGGCAGAACAGGAAGACATCTTCTTAATGAGTTATTATGCCTGGTTAAAGTCAAAGATCGAGAACACTAATCTCTATGAAACAACGATTAATCTTGTAAATTCTGGAAAGAAAAAAGTCTAATTAATTCACCTGCAACAATCTAAATAATTTAGTATATCGTTTCAAATGATAACCTTTCTACGTATAATTACGTATTAATATCTAAAGATTTGATTCTATTTTTATTCAATTGTTGCATGATCGCTAGAGATGATCTGTTTCAATTGTAGAAATTTGATTAACGAAATAAAAAACAAAAAATAAAAACATGAAAACAAAAACTTATCTAACGGCAATTCTTTTTTCAGCGCTTACTTTCATTAGTACTGCTCAAACTGAAAAGCTTCCCTTGAGCGTAACTGTTACAGTTGTTAATCCGACATGCGCAGGATTTAATAACGGACAGGTCATTCTGGATATATCTGGAGGATATATGCCATACACTTTTAATGGGATTCAAATCTCTGGTTCTCAAGTAACAATGGGTAGCCTTTCTCAAGGCACTTATAATTTCCTGGTTGAGGACATCTCTCTTGCAAGTAATTCAGGAAACGTAACACTTACAGAACCAACAGCCGCGCAAGTATCGGCGATAATTGGAAACGCTTCTTACCAATCGAATAATGGGTATGTAGATGTTACAGTAGTATGCGAACTTCCAGTTACCTATGCATGGTCAACATTGGAACCGATACAAATTCCGGCAACTGATGAGGATCAATTGAATCTAATTGCAGGTATTTATGATCTAACAATTACTGATTCGAATGGTTGTGAGACACCGAAAAGATTCACAGTAGGAGAAAACTCTTTCTTTACAACAAGTCCGGAAGTATTGTCAGAATAAGTATTAAACAAACATATTAATTAAAAAAGACCTTCAGAAATGAGGGTCTTTTTTTGTCTTAAAAACCCTAAAACGAGGAAATTCCTAGCACAAGACCTAGCACAGTTCCTAGCACAAGAAAGTTTGGACAATAAAAAAAGGTTTCAGTGAAAACTCTGAAACCTTTACTGGGATTGAGATCCCTTTTTGTAGCGAGACGGGGAGTTGAACCCCGGACCTCAGGGTTATGAATCCTGCGCTCTAACCATCTGAGCTATCTCGCCATTAAACTAACTGGTTAGCGGGTGCAAATATAATAGGTTTTTTAGATTTTGGAATCAATTCAATTTATTTTGTTCTTGTAATTTCAATATGAAATATATAAACTATCCAAGTCATTAATTGATACTGTTGGAGGCATTATGCCTTTCTGAATCATGCTTTTAACATGCTCTCCCAATCGCTGTGCTTCTTCTCTTGTCTTAAATCTTTTCAACCCTTGGACAGCAGGAATATGTTGCTGATCGATCAACAATTTCTCATTTTCAATAATCTGATACCCAAATTCTCCGGGGCCATATTCCAGGACAACTGACTGTATCTCATTTGACTCCGTGACAACGTCCTCCTTATCGATTGAATTTAATTCTCGATCCTTACTGGGCTGAGAGCAAGAAGCAAGTGCAAAGAATAATACGTTCAAAAAGAAGATCCTCATTTTTTAACTACGAATTTTCCTGAAGTCATTTTACCCCTTGATTCATCTAAAATTCGATAGAAATACGCTCCTTCGTCAAATCGAGAAACATTTAAAGTATGCATATCCGAAGAATTCATAGTTGAGCTGTAAACCATCTTACCTGTCACTGAATAAATCAACACTTGAGAATCAGATAAATTAGTTTCAGTACTTATCGTCAATTCATTACTTACTGGGTTTGGATAAACACTGGAGCTGACAACTTCTTGTTCATTTATTCCAACAATTCCAAAATACGCATAGAAGTCATCCAGAAAAACTCCATTGTAACCTGTTCCTACAAAGGCAATCCCGTCAAGTACAAAAGCTATCGCATTTTTTCTTCCGGGCCCTATCAGATCTACTCTTTGCGTCCAGCTGTTTGAATAATAATTATACTCCCAAACATCCTTTTTATACTCAAAATTTACGTCCTCACCCGTTGCGATGAAACATGTTGGATGAGTTGACCAACCAACGGCTCCCGCTCTCGCTGATCCCGGAAAATCTGTTTTTTGAATCCAATTATCTGAAGCAGGGTCATACATCCAGAAATCCTTTTTCAACGTTCCGTCATCACCAGTTCCTAACCAACCTTTCACCCCCATCTCAAAAGCAACAGCTTGTTTCCTTGCGGTACCCGGGAAATCATTCAATTGAACCCATGAATTAGTTAAAGCATCGTATGAGTAAAAATCTTTTCTCAGTCCTGAAAGATCCTGACCTGTACCTACATATGCTTTGGTTCCAATTGTAAAAGAAACAGCTTGCCTTCTGGGAGTACCCATAAAATCTGCTTTTTGCGACCAAGCTTTGGTATCAGGATCAAATTGCCAGAGATCATTCATGTATGCCATTGTCTGGCCTTGACCCAAACAGATATACCCTTTACCTTCCAGTGCAAAGGCACAAGCCGAACCTCTTTCTAAACCGTCACCATTCGGACCACCGATAGATTCTTCATCATCCCAGTCATTTTGAAAATAATTATACGAATACATTTTTCTTTTGAACGTAAAATCATCCAAACCACCTAATACGTACCCTTCATTTTGAAGAACGAAACTTGCAGATACTGATCTTGGTGGACCGTTAACAGAATCGCGCTGAACCCAATTATCCTGTCCAAAGCTGAAAAGAGACAGCGGCAAAAAAGCCAATATGAATTTCAATAATCTCATGTTATAATTTAATGAATTTGGATGAACCACTAACCCCATTTTCTGAATCCATAAAGGACACAAAATAATTCCCCGCTTTTAATGATTGTACATTAATCGACAACTCCATATTCTCCGTATAATCGCCATCCCAATGGATTTTTCCAAGAACATCTCTAATAATTACCTTTCCCGATAAATTCTCAGGAATTATTAGCGAAAGTGTTTCCTGTGCAGGGTTCGGATAAATATTCATTTCTAAAGAGATCTGATCTCCTAAGCCCAGGTATTGATAGGGAGTATATTCCTGAATACTTGATTTTTTTCCGGAATACCCCTTTCCTGTGCCGACATAAGCTTTATCTCCGAGTGTGAAGGCTACTGAATTCTTGCGTTCAGAACCGCCGTAAAATGCTCTTATGTACCAGGTATTATTTGCAGGATTATATTCCCATAGATCATCTAGATATCCTCCATCTGTTCCCATGCATACATATCCCTTGTTGCCTATGGTGAAAGTTGCTGAACCGCCCCTTTCCGGTCCTGGAAGATTTGCAATTGCAGACCATTGATTTGTAACCGGATTGTACTTCCAGAAGTCTTTCTTGAAAACATCCTGATTCGCCCCAAGACCGACATAACCATAATAACCAATTGAGAAGCTACTTAATTGATAACGAACTCCACCTGGAAAATTGGCCCGAGGCGACCATTGATCATTCGCTGGTTTGTATTCCCATAGCTGAGAAGAATAAAAATTAGGTCCTATCTTCCCTCCGCAGAGATAACCCTTAGAATCTATCGTAAAAGCCGTAGAAAAATAGATGCCGTTTCCTCCTCCGCCAGGATAATCTGATTTTTGAACCCACGTATTTGTAGCAGGATTATACTCCCAAAAATCTTTCAATTTTGTCCCCATGAAAGAAGCATCATTGTCTATTCCTGTACCACAATATCCCTTCCCATTGACAGCAAAACCAACTGCATCTCTTCTTGCTGCCCCAGGTAAATTGGCAATTTGAGTCCAAGAGTCAATGACTGCATCATATCTCCAGAAATCCTTTTTAACATTTTCTGCCGTATCCACTCCGGTTCCTATGTATCCATAATCTCCAATCGAAAAAGCCACGGCTCTCTCCCTCTTTCCTCCAGAAAAATCATTCTTCTTTGTCCAGAAATTCTGAGTTTGTGCAGACACAAGCTGAACAAAACAAACAAATACACCAACTAGATAAAAACCTCTCATATCAAATCTGTATGACCTTCAAATCTTTAATTTTCTTATCCCCATAAAACAAGCTCACAATGTATGTTCCAGGGTTTGTATCAATCATTGACAAATGAACTTTCTCTGAATCGATCTGTCCTGATTTCACAAGTTTCCCGGTAAGATCTGTCACATGATATGTCAGGCCTATCTCCGATAATTGTGAATCTAACTGGATTGTCAAATTTTCAACAAACGGATTCGGATAAACATTCACTGACACATCTATCAAATCTTCAATACCCAATGTAAATGAAGGATCATATTGCCAGAAATCATTCATGTTTATTCCATTCGTTCCAGTTCCAAAATATCCTTTCCCATTGATCGAGAACGCTACAGGAAATCTTCGATTTGTTCCTGGAAAAATTTCTACTTGAAGCCATTCATTCAAAGCCGGATTAAATTTCCAAACTTCATCCGTGACGTTTGAAAGACCTGAAAAATAACCGCAAGTAATATATCCTTCGTCATCCGCAGCGAAGCCATAACTCCCCCCGGAAGAAATCCCCGGGAATGAAGATCTAACAATCCAGGTATCCTCCCCTGGCTTATATTCAAAAAAATTAACTCCTGTCTTAACAAAACCACTTGATCCAATTGAAAAAGAAGCTGACCACGCATTTACAGCAACTGGAACATTTGATTTTGTTTGCCATGAGTTGTTCATCGCATTATATTCCACAAGTGAGTTTCCTGAAATTACATATCCTTTATCGTTAACCGAAAAAGCTTGAATATCACCCGGCGAAATTGGACAAGCTGCAGTAGGTGACCACGAATTCGTAAGTGGATTATATTTATAAAACTCACCATTCAGCGCTGACCCACCACCAACAAATATGCACTCAATAGCTGAAAACGCTATCGCACCATGGTTAGGGACTGGGAAATCTGCACGTTGAGTCCATGAATCAGAGGAAGGATCATATTCCCACCAATCTTTGTAGGATATATCAACACCTGTACCATTCACATGCCCTAATCCAAGATAACCCCTGTTATTTACAGAACCTCCAACAGCCCTGTGTCTTCCTACTCCTCCAAAATTGGATTTTTTAATCCAAGTACCTGAAAAAGCCTGAAAGCTCGTAGCTAAAATCAATATGCTTAGTAATCTATTCAACTTTTAATTATTTTTTTCTGAAGTAAAACCTCGCCATCTACCTTAAAATTCAAAAGGTAAATACCTGATTCCTTTGTCATCAGATCAAGTATCAGCTTTTCTTCGCATTTATAAGTAACATCATATAATCTACCGGTCATGTCTATGACCTCTATCTCAATCTTATTTTTCGTTTCCTTAGAAACAGACTTAAGGTCGATCGATATCTTTTCACTAGACGGATTTGGATATACACAAATGTTGGCTTTTTTCAATTCTTCAGAAACGACAGACAGATACCTGTCAAACATCCAGAAATCTCTAAAATTAGTTCCATTAGTTCCCGTTCCACAATATGCTCGATCACCTATTACAAAGGATACAAGGTATCTTCTTGCAGTGCCACTGAAATCTGCAATTTGTACCCATGTATTCGTTGAAGGATTGAATTCCCAGAAATCACCAAAATTGTTTCCACTGGAATAATCATCACCAGTACCTATATAACCTTTTCCGTTAAGCGAAAAACCTGTTGCTTCTTGCCTTGTCGTAGGACCTACCGACGCTCTTGGCGTCCAAGAATTCGTAACGGGGTTATACATCCAAAAGTCATTGGTAGAACCAGCATTCGTATTTCCAGTGCCCACATAACCCATTCCATTCAATTCAAATGCAACAGAGGAGGTTCTCACCGCTGCCGGCAAGTTGGGTATTGGAAACCAAGAATTGGACGCAGGAACATATCTGTAAAAATCATTCGAATACCCCCCGGTCGTTTGTCCAGTTCCAACAAAACCAGAACCATTTATTGCGAATGAAACGGCTCCTCTTCTCGCAGAACCTGGGAAATCTGCAATACTGGTCCAGACATTTGTGGCAGGGTCATATTCGTAAAACCTTTTAAAATAAGTACCATCTATTTTCCTTCCGGTTCCTACGTATGCTTTATCATTAATTACGAATCCGGTTACATGAAAGCATTTTCCTTCCGGATAATCTGAAATTTGTGTCCAGGAATCGGAAGCAGGATCATATTTCCAGAAATCCTCATATTCTACATCTACAGCTGAATTGATATGACCTAGTCCGATGTACCCAAAATTTCCAATCGAAAAAGCGGTTGCTCGGTGTCTTGCTTCTCCGCCAAAACTTGATTTCTGAAACCATGGTTGAGCAAATCCGCCATTGAAGAAACACATGGAACAAACAATTAATGCAAACGCTTTAATTCTGATCATAATTTTATTATTCGATCCGTATAAACAGATCCTTTGTATTCATACATTAAAAGATAGATCCCAGGTAATATCCTTGATAAATCTGTCTTAGTGTCAAATTCAAGCTCTATCTTTTTTCCATTTACATCACAAAAACTGATCACCTTCACATCATCTGGTATATTCAATATATCATTCACAGGATTCGGATAAAGTTCTGGAGCTTGTTCAGATATCTCATCAACATTAACATAGTCCGCATTAATATTGATTGAATATTCTCCCATCTGAGTATTCCAGCCTTCTACAATGATGTACACCAATCCGAGACCCTGTGCAGAAAATGAAACCTCTGAAGACGTTCCGCA
>Ga0102815_10000142_pt1 | contig 52005 bp, 61 predicted proteins | sample ColrivemetaGS759_FD_79113 | JGI IMG/M metagenome (GOLD analysis project Ga0102815, IMG submission 79113) | Estuarine microbial communities from the Columbia River estuary - Ebb tide ETM metaG S.759 | ecosystem: Environmental > Aquatic > Marine > Intertidal zone > Estuary | place: USA: Columbia... | reverse complement strand
TTCTTGCATATAGTCACCAGGCATTTCGTAATTCACTGATAAAAACTCTTGAAAGTTATCTAATGCATCTTGAGGTTCTTGATCTCTCGATTCAGGATGAGTCTTAAAAAAGTCGCCTATAATTTCATCATCAATTAAACTCTTTCCTGTCTTTGGGTTGGAGTAGTACTTTATAATGTAGTTAGCAATTGATTCTTCTTGGTTACTTTCATTTGTTGTTTCATCTACCATTACAAGACCTATATCTTTATAATGAATTTCATGCTCTCCTCCGTCTTGATCTAAGGCGAATACTGAATCATCATGCCACATTGCAGCATTGTCGTCGTTATTAGAATTAGGATTATATATAATGTACTCTCTTCCGTTTCCAGTTTGAATCGTTGCATCATCTGCATTACCAAGTCTCTTTAATAAAGTCTCTTTATTATAGCTTTCTTTTAAATCAGCTTTCTTAAGTCCATTGTGAACATCTACTTCATTACCTTTTTTAGGCTCAACCATTTTATCATGCTTATCTACTTTAGCTGATTCTCCAGCAACTAGATTAATATAATGATTAGCATCTTTCTGGAGGTTAGCTATTACTTTGACTCTAGCTTTCATGTAATCTTCTTTATATACATTTCCAGTAGAGTCTATACCCATATTTTCCAATTCTGCATCAATTCCTCTTTCAATTGTATTTAAAGGAAATTGATCTGCTATTACATCAATATCTTTTACTTTTGCTTCTTTCTTTTCAAAAATAAGACTCTTCTGTTTAAGTATAGATACTGAATCTTTATATCCATTCCATTGGGTGATAAATTGCGGATATGCTTGTCTCATTTGACGGACAAATTCTGCTTCCTGAAGTTTACCTTCTAGTACCGCGTGATATTTTTCTGTTGCTGTTCTCATAAGTAGTCAACTAATTTATTATTTTATAACCGTTAAGGACGGCTAACCTGTTTATATCCTAATTTCTTTAATGCCTTTTTAGCTCTATTGCCTTTACCAAAAGCAAAAGGGGTAGCGTATTGAGCTCCAGTACCGGGCGTGAACGTTGCTGTTCCTCCAGTTACATTTGCTTCATCAAGCTCCCTCATTACTTCTCTTATAAACGATACTGCTTCAGACCTTTTCATTACAGAGATTTTAATTCGTTTACTAAGTCGTAAAATTGCATTAAATTAACTAAGTGAGTATCGTCAATCTTTTCTGTATTTTTTACAGTTTTTATAGATCTTGCTACTTCTTCTAATTTTATTTTTACTACTTCATCAGTAACCTTAGTAGAAAGTTTACTAACTTCTAAGTTTAGTTTTTTTAATTCTTCGTTTACTATATTATGTAGGCGTTTTTTAGAATTAACTGATGTAATAAATTCTTTAAGTACATTTTTCTGTTCTGGAAGTAAGTCCTTATATTTATTGTTAAATTTTTCTAATAAAATTTTAAATGTAAGTAGCTTTAAATCTTTATCGTATTTTGAATACTCCTCTATTAAGGTATCCTTTACGTAATTTGAATTTTGAGACTTATCTGTTAAGTGTTCTAATAGGGTCATTTTATTATCTACTAAGTACTTAGGGTCTACTAATTCTTGGTTATTCTGTGCTTCTAGTAAACAGTACATAGAAGCTAAAGCTTTGTAGTCTCTAACTTGAATGCTAAAAAACTCATCTAAATCATAATGCTTCTTTATCTCAGATATTAATTTATATTTCTGATTTTTAAGAGCTTCTTGATTTAGCTTCCTAGATACTTCTGTAATAGTGGATATTATTGCTTCTGCTCTTTTTTGGGATGCTCCTTTAGATTTAATTACTAAATCGTAAAGTTTATATTCCTTTGCTAAAGAATTTCTGGTTGCGTAGAATTCTTTTAGTATGCTAACAGCAGGTGATTGCTCTCTATTGAGAGTATCAGCCGCTATTTGCTTTACTAATAATTCAAATATCAGTCCAGTATTTCTATACTTCGAATGCTTTATCTTCATCTTATACGTTTACTATATATAAATATGCACTACTTACCTAAATCTCTAATTTGATCTTCGTTTAGTAGCCCTTCTCTGTCCTCGTCACTATTTTTTGTAAATACTATCTTCTTTAACAAATCTTCATTTTTAGCTAAAATATTCTTTGCTATAGTATTTTCGTTAACATTTTCTCCGTCGCTAGGGTAGCCTCCTTTTAAACCATGTGTACCTAAAGGATCTCTACCTCCTAGTCCTGCTGTAGTTCCGTATACCGATGCCTTTTCTTTTGGTCTTCCACCTTCAGGGCCTGGCTGTCCCCATTCTGAGTAACCTGTTGGTATGTTAGTTTGATCACCTCCTTTTGGAGTTGATGTTGCTCTCCTACCGTACATAGATGCTAAATCATGAGGTGTACCGTATGTAACTCCAGATGAAGCTGGGTCATTTCCTTCGTTTTCTATTTGGTTTCTTCTAAATTTACGTTTTTCATCTTCAACCATTAGGTCTCTCATTTCCATGTACCTATCTTCAGACATATCAAATATATTTTCGTAAATATAATCAGTAGAAAATAATTTAGAATCTTTCATTTGAGCAGCTAAATCTATCTTCTCTTTCATTAGAGCTACTTTTTCCTGTTCAAATATAATAGAAGGTGTAGTTAACTTAATTTCAAAATTAGTTAAACTTTCTCCCTGGAAGCCTTGAGTGTAGAGGTGAACTAATGCAATCTTAGTTAATTCTGATTCCATTATTCTCTGGATACGTTCTACAGTTCTGGCAAATCTAATATCTTCTGCTGCTAAAGTAGCTTTTCCTGATAAATCACCTTCGTATCCAAAGTATGCTTTAGGTATTTTTAATGCTGCAAATAATTTAGATTGTAGATACTGTACATCGTTTGTACCGTCGTACTCTAAACCTTTAGTAGTTTCTATTTTAGTAGCAGTATCCCCGCCTCTAACAGGAAGATAAAAATCTTCCATCATATTTTGCATATTAAACTTCAAGTTATATTGACCGGTTTGAGGATCAACATAAGGAGTTTTTTTCATTCCATTAATAGTTTTTTGCATAAACTGCTCAACTTCATTAGGAGGAATAGAACCTACATTAATATAAAACATTCTCTTTTCCGGTGCTCTCATGATTCTATGAATCAACATTGCATCTTCCATTAGAGATGTTTGTTTAAATATTTTTCTAGCTGGCTCTAGATAAGATCTACCGTAAGGTAGGTAATGAGTATCAGAAATTAATCTGAAGTGTGCCATTTCGTAATTGTCTATTTTTATGTTCCTACTCTTTTTGTTTGGACCTCCAGGAGCATAAGAATTATCTGTTGAAGAAGTTATACCGTCAGGATCTAATTCAAATTCTACTTTTTGAGGATTATCTGGATCATGGCCTTCGTGTCTAGCAATGTGGTAGACGGTATAAGGTAGGACATTATAGACTCCGTACTTTTCTGCTATTTCTAATTTCAAAAAGAAGTCTCCATATTTAACCATATTTCTAGTCCATGACCAAAGGTTAAATTCTATATTTAATACATCGTAAAATAAGTTATAAAGAACTCTCTGTATATTTTCGTCTGTAGATTTAATACCCAGTATTTCGTTTTGATCATTCTTTACTGTTGCTTCATCAGCAATAATATCAAGTGCAGATGCTATAATTGGATCAGTATCCATAGCTTCATAATCAGAATATAACTGTACCCTTAACGTCTGATAATTTAAATTAGGGTTAAATATATTTGCTTTATTATAGGTATATAACCTAGAGAGCCTATCCGTAAGGGAATTAGTCTGGTACTTACCTGTGGTCTGTATATTATTTGTGTCTACAACTTTCAGCTGTGTTCCTCCAACATTCCGTATTACTACATCTGTAGAGAATAGCCGTTGTAAACGTCCAAATAGCGATTTATCTGCCATTAATTTGTGTTTTTATATAAATAGTCTATTTTAATAACCAGGAAATATCTTCTTGAGTACGTCCGTTATCTACAATATACGGATTATTTTGCTGGTTTCCAACTGTATTTATGATTGCTTTGTTTCTTGAGTTAAGGTTACTAAAAGATGATAATTGTGCTCGTGCTAGGTCCATACCTTGTTGTCTTAGCCTTAAAGCAGTATCTCTTACATATAACGCTGTTGCTGCTGAAATAAGTAAATCATCGTTATAATTTATCTGTGCTTGTGGTTTTCCATTCTTCCATACAAATACTCTCATCTCTCCTAATAGCCTCTTAGACTGTATGGTAACACCTCTTTCTCTTATGTATTCAATCATCTTAGCAATTACTAAAGGTCTAGTTCTAACAGACATAGTAAAGCCTGGGACTAGTTTATCTCTTTCAAATTTGCTCATATATGATTCTACAGTTTCCATTTGAGATGTAGTACTATAGTATAGATTTGAGTATTGACGTTCCATTATTTGTTCTATTGTAGCCCAACCAATGTTTGCGTTTTCTACTACTAATAATGCCTGATTGTATTCTGTTGCTATTCCTACTAGTACATTTCCAAAATCTTTAGGAGATAACTTACCTTTATATTCACCAACTTGAGTACAGGTTTCTACATCAAATACGTGGAATGCAGAATAATCTGCAGAGTCTCCTCGAGCTACATCTGCTACAACCATATATGATTTAGAGTAATCAACTCCTTCCCAAATCCATAAATTACCGTCAACACCTCTCCTCTCTAAAGGATCCTTTAAGTATGTTTGTTCATAAAACATCATGTCATCTGGTTCAAATACCGTATCTCCAGAAGCTAAGAAGTCACAATCACATTCCTGTCCAGCCATTCTAGGACCAAGGTCTGAGTCTTGTTGGTCTCTCCATTCTTGGTTTCTTTCTGGATGTACTGTCCATGGTAATTTAATAGGTACAAAGCTATTTTCTGCGCTTTCTGCTTTTTCCCATGTTTGATGGAACCAGTTACCAATTCCGTTAGGAGTTGATAATGCCATACACTGTCCACCTGTTGCTAAGGTTTGTTGTGCTGCTGTAAACGTTTCTTGAATGTTATCAATAAAGGCTGCTTCATCGATAAGCAGTAGTGATACTGCCTCTGACCTTGCGGCATCGGCGTTAGAAGATTTAGCTGTAATTTTCGATCCATTCTTTAGTCTAAGTGATAATTTATTTTTTTCTACTGCTGGTAATCTTAACCATTTAGGTAGTTGATCATACATAAACATAGTCTTAGATACTAAGTTTCTTGCAGTAGCTTGAGTTGTTGCTAGAGCAAGTACGTTCTTATCCTTATGAAACAACATAAGCCACAGAGAGTAACCTGCAGCTAAAGTGGATATACCTAACTGTCTTGATTTAAGAGTAATTAAGTATTGATGATCTCTAAATAAATGTAATACTTTATCTTGAAATGGATATAAATTAAATAGTATACGTCCTCTAGTAGGATGCTGTATATAGCAGTACTTCTTCATAAAGTACGCCGGATCTTTAGCACACTTAAAGTACTCTTGTGCTATTATTTTTTTTATATCTTTTGCCATAACTAACTTATTTTAACTCCAGAAGATGATATGAAAGGGTTTTTACCGCTCCATCCTCCTGCTGATCTAGTTCTTACAGTTACCGGTATAGTTATGTTTTTTATTTCACTTCCTATACTTAATTGGTAATTAACAGTAAAGGATTGTGAACTTCCATTATAACTGTTTTGTATACTTTTTATATCTTCAATAGAATCAACATTCACCACATCTCTCAAGGCTTTATTCTCAGATACTTCTTTAATTGTGGATTCCGAATTTCCAGAACCTACTAATAATTTATAGGGACAAGGAGTTTCACCTATACTTTGAGTTCCGTAAGTAATAACACTTATAGTATTTAAAAAGTATTTTAAATTTACTGGGGATTCTAAATACTTAGAAAAAGAGGTTATTAAGTTATTTCTAAATGGGTAGTAGAAATCTTCTTTGAAAAAATCTAAATCATCTAGTTGAAATTGAATTGCTAAATTAGCAAATGCTCTTCGGCTTGTTGTTTCTGAAAATCCTTCTTTTCTAATATCAAAATCACTAATTGCTTTTTTAGCATTAGATGCAGATGTAGGAACTCCATTAGTTGCCTTATCCCATGCATTATCTATAAGAGCTTTAATATCTTCAGGTTGGGAACCTCCTAATTCAGAAAAGAATGCTATAATATTAGTATTAAATTTAGGTGTTTTATCTTCTCCTGAAGCAATTTTATTTGAGTACCCTATAAAATTTCCATCCTCTAATTCTAGAATAATATCAGATGGGTTTTTAGGGTTTATATTTGCTGGTTTAGCTCTTGGTGTCCAGTATAGCTTTTTATAAGATTTACCGTTTAAATCACTTTTAAGTGCAATTGCATTTTTATACCCAATAGATATGTCTCTTTTAGCAGATTCATCTTTTTCTAACAACTCTATTAATTGAGAATAACTTACTTCATTTCCATCTCCAGTTAGCACTCCAGTTCCTCCTTGTTTATCCTTTATATCTTCAACACTACTAAATTCAGGATGTATTAAAAAGTATAAAGATAAAAATTCATTTACATTAGAGGATGCGGTTGAATCTTTACGAGTTTTTTGACCATAGTGTTTTATCGCCTTGTCTTTAGAGATTTTAATAAAAATATTTAAGGGAGTTTCTAGATCTGTATATAATTCAAATACTTGTGTGCCTCTTGTTGACAGTATAGGTTCATTTTCTGCTTTATCTACTGCTCTGTAAATTATATTACTAAATGTAATATTCTTATCATTTAAAATGTCTCTAACTTGCTTATCTACGGTAGGTTCTATTTCATAAAAAGGATTGAATACTCCTTTACTCTGGTAGAGAGGATCTACTGTAAGTTCATTTAAGTTAAAACCAAATAAAGATTCAAACAAAGCCATATCCTCTTGACTGTTAATGTCAGGATATCCTTTTTTGGTTTTATATGACCATTCTAATATGACTCTATCTATTAAATTCATCTGAGATGGTTATTGACGAGTGTTAATTTTTATTAAGTGTGGGTATTCTTTAGCAAAATGTAAGGCCTGTTCATAACTTCGACCAAAAACCCACTCATCTAATTCATCACCATCTGTATAAGTTGTAACATCTGCTTCACCGCTTTCTATTTCATCTTCTGTAGCAAACTCATAAGGGGAATCTGACATCTCTCCTGATTCTACGTCAAATGCTACTTCAGGAACTAGAAGTTCTATTGAGTAGTCTACTTCTTCTTTTAACGCTCGACTGTTTTGTGTAAGTTTATTTTCTATTAAGAATTTTCTTAAGTTAAAGTTGTCTTTCATCTTATTATTATTATTATTATAAACCGTTTTCTTCGATGTAATCCTCTAATATGACTCTATCTATAAGGTTCATTTAATCCTCTTTAAACTCGATTACTGTCTGAAGAGCATCTATAGCGCTAGTTCCTGGTTGCTCATCCATAAGTGCGATTGCATCTCTAGCAATATCAATAACTTTTTGCTCCTGTTCAGCATTTTCTCCCATACTTACTCTAAGTACACCGTCTTGTTCTTTCTTACGTTGAGCTAATTTTTCAGCTGCATCTTTTGGTGCAGGAGTATTTTGAGCTCTTTTTAAAAGATCAGCATCTATTTCGTATACGTTATCTGAAGGAGAGTTTGAAACAGCATTTAGTAAATCATCAGCTGTTTCTGGTTGTATATGTCCGTCATCTAATAATTGGTAAATAATACCTTTAAGAGTTTCAGCAGATGCTGTTGTGTTTAATACACCCTGCTCCGTTGAAATTGGGTTTTCTACGATTAACTTACTGTTAGTAGTTAATTTTTTTTCTGTTAAGAATTTTCTTAAATTAAAGTCATTCATTGTATTTGTTTTTATTTTATGTCTATATTAATCTAAATCTCCTAAAGAGTTAAGAAAGTAATTAGCTATTTCAACTCCATCTTCATCTCCTCTTTCTTCGAAATACTCTAAGTATTGATCTGCGGAAAGAATAAGTGCTTGGACATCATCAGTACCGTCTTTTCTAAAAGGCCTAGTCCCCATTATAATTTTTCTTCCTTGAGGTGTAGACTTATACATATCGGTTAACTTTTTAGCTACTTTTAAGTATTTCGGATCTCCAGTCTCTGGTTGTGGGACAGGTTTTACTGGTTTACCTGCTTTTATCCAAGCTTTAACAGCTCGTGTAATCCACAAACGATCACCATAGTTGTCTAATCCATCGAAAATTTTTACTTCTCCATTTTCATCTTTTACTAAATCCCTTGTTCCTGTGTGACCAATTTTTTTAACGTGTGATTCTTTTCTTTTATATTTGTAGTAATCCCGTACTTCTTCTTCTGAGTTTAGCTTCATAATTTCATCAGCATAGAATTGTTTATCATATGGACCTTTTGAGGATGGCGTGGGAAATCCTCTGCCGTACACTTCATGTTCCCATCTAATCAACCCTATCTGTTGAGGTGTTGCTCCTGCAATATCTATACCTAGGTGATTTTCTTTAACTAACTTACTATTAGGAGTAAGTTTATTTTCAGTTAAAAATTTTCTTAAATCAAAGTTATTCATTGTATTTGCTTTAAATGTTTTAGTATTCTACTTCTTTTCCTTCAGCGTTAAATTTATATACAACTGCATTATCTCCATCTCTCATTTCGATAGCTACTACTTCATCCGCTTCTCTCTCATTTTCTGGGACTGGTGTGATAGTAGCTATTCTCATACCGTCGTAGTTAGAGTATTCTCCTACTGTATATACATCTCCGGTTGGAAAAGTAACAGAATTAATAATTTCTTTTTTAGTAAATTCTACTTCACTTAAAAGTTTAGTAGATTTAGTATCTCTATTTTCTTTTAAAAATTTTCTTAAATCAAAGTTATTCATTGTATTTGTTTTTATGTATTTATACTATGCTTCTGGGTCTTCTGCTGGTTCTTCAAAGTCTATTGGTTCTCCTCCTAGATCAGCTCCCCCTGTATCATCTGCTGGTGCGTCTCCGCTAAGAGCATCTACTCCTGCATCTGCTTCTCCACCTCCAGAGTCACCGCCGGGGAAGTCCCCGCCTCCACCTCCACCAGAACTTCCAGTGTCAGTTTCAGCGGACTCTGCCTCTCCAGAATTGCTCATAGGCCCTTCTCTGTAAAGTCTGCTTAACTTGTCTAAAGCTTGTTGATAATCATCTATCTTATCGATGTAGTAACGTTTACCTAGTATTTGTGCTTCAAATCCAGTACCTGTCCATTTAAGTATGTATGATTGACCATTTTTAATATTTACTCTAAATGATGATGGTCTAGGTGATATCCAGTCAATGCTGGTTACAAACTCTTTAAACTGGTTTGTTTGAAGTTTAACTATAGCTTTTTTCAAAGTTGGAAACTTCCCTAATATTATATCTGTAGCATCTTCTAATATTGTTTCTTTTGAAGCTGTCTTATCACCTTCTTCTTCAGGTGTTGGATCTTCTTCAAATAACTTTGCTTCTGCTACTACAGGTATTTTTTTTAATTGTGCTACTGCTTCCTCTAAAGAACGTCTTAGTCTCATTAACTGGTATTGTTCAGGTCTTTCTGTTCTAAGGTACCGTTGTAGCTTTCTAAAATTAGTTTTAATTAATTCAAATAACTCTCTTGCTGCTTGGTCTTTTCTAACATCATCAGAACGCATTAGTTTTTTTAAGTCTTGTACTATATCCGAAAAATTACTGTACATAGATCCGAAAGACGGTAATGGAATTACTTTATGGCTAATACTACCTGTGGTTGTATTCTTATCCGTCGCTTTAAAGTAAGTATCCCCGTCGCTGCTTAAGAAATCATGTTGACCATTAAACTTAGGTTCACCATAGCGAGCAATAAGGCTAATACGCTGTTCTTTAGGAAGGTTTTCCCAAGATTTTGTTGTCTCCTCTTCTATTTCGTTTAGCACCTTTCCGTACGTTTCTAGTACAAGTTTTTCTAATTTATGCATAGCTTATTTAGTTCTACAGTGTTTAGTTCCTTTTAGGTAAGGTTTTTTACAATTACCTTTAACGTGCACTCTACCGCATTTACCGCAGCAAGTTGCTTCTTCTTTAATAACTACTGATTCGTTATAATCATCATCGCCAAAGTAAAATCCTAAATTTTCTAACTCTTCATTATCGTATTCTTGAGATAATTTTTCTTGAAAATCAGATATTCCTCCGATCCATTCCATTATTACTTCTACACATCCAGGATTATCTTCTATAAATTCGTCAAAGCCTTGTCTATATCCTAATGCTCCAAATATTTCATCTAAGTTTCTAGAAGCACTTCCGCCATATTCACTCACTAAATTCTCTAAGGTTAATTTACCTGTTAATTGAGCTTCTTCTTCTCCTTCTAAGTAGTGATTAGCTGAAGATATGTATTCTCTTGCTAATGTTACTTTCTTTTGCCACCAGTGAGGAAAATCAACTTCATCTTCCATACTGTCATACTTCTTCAATCTTTTAAACAATTTCGCTGCATATTGAGCTATATCGTATAGTTCTTTTTGAATCATTTTTGGTTCATCATCTTGATGACCTACATCTAAATCTTCATTTTGATACTGTTCTTCATTATCAAATTCATCATAATCATCGTCATCGTAATCGTACTCATCATAGTCATCTTCTTCAAATTCATCGTCTTGAAATTCAGATTCATAATCAAACATGTCTTCACTATTAGGAGCATATTTGCCTTGTCTTGATTCAATATGATCTAAAATAGCATCTAGAACATCTTTAATTGTTTGCTCATAATTAGTACCGTCTTTAAATAACTTACTTACTAATGATCTAAGAGGATGATTAGCATTAACTAAAAATGAATGTGCTGGACCTGCTGTTTCTGTTCCATACCCTGTATGATATTCATCTCCGTCATTATAATAACGGTAAACTATTCTATTAATAGCTCTTAACATTTCACCTTGTATAGTCTCTGCTTTGCCTGATCCTGGAACTAATTTATCATATAAAGCTTCATTTCTATCTTCTAATTCTTTACCTACGAATTCGTTTAGTTGCTTGCCAATTTTTTTATTTTCGTTTAGATCAGCATCAAGTTCGAATTTAGTAAATTTATTTAAATCGTTTAAACTTTTCAATTCAACTCTTTTGCCGTCATTATCTAATCCGTAAATTTTACCATCATACTTACCCATTCCATCAGAACGTTTACCTGCTAATTTTTGTTTTAATTCAGCTCCTGCTCTACGTTTAGATACTGATGTCACCATTCCTAAATCTTGTCTAGTAGCTTCTGTTAATTCACTTTTATCCACTAAGGTTAGTTTAAAAGAGTCATGTAAGCCAGTTTTCTTTTTACCTGCTTTACCGTTAGTAACTCTAACATAAGCATCATGTTTACCAACTTTTCCATCTACTCTTTGGTAAATATTACCGTGTTGATTTTTAACATAATCTCCAGGCATAATTTGACCTCCTTTAGCTTCTGTTATATTCTTAGCTTTTAGTACTTTTTCTAAATCAAATATAGCATTGTGCATTGAATCTAATTTAACCTTTAAGTCTTTATCTTTAGCAGCTATCATCTTTAATGGATTTGAATGTCTAAATTTAAACATTGCTCCATTAATATCAGCTACTGCTTTTTTTACTAAAGCTTTTGATTTATTATCATCTAATTCATTAACTACTTCACTAACTCTTTTACCTAATCCAGGTAAGTTTCTTAGGTCCTGTACATATTCATCTGTCTTAACAACTATAGTTCCTAAGTTAATATCTTCTCCTTCTGGATCTTTAAATAATGTAATTTTAGATACTCCAGGATTAAAGTTAGGATCTTTGTCTTTGAAGTTACTATTGTAATACTGTGTTTGATGCATTTGATATTCTTCACCTTCATGTTCTAAATTATGATATTGAACGTGAACAAACATTGGTGCATATCTACCCATTCTAGCTTTAATAGGGCTCTTATCATGAGCTTTTAATGCTTCAAAAGCATCGTTTTCACTAGCTACACCTTTAGGTAGAAGGTCTGCAAAGATCTGCTTTCCGAACATGTCTGGTGCACTATCATTAGCCCTATCAATTACTTCTGAGCCTAAGAAGGAATTATCAGTAAACTCTTTTAATGGAATTTTAGATTCATCCATATTACCTACTCCTGATACTGGTCCTCTATCTGTATAATAGTCAGATTGTTTTTTTGATTCTACATCTCTTGAATCTTTTATTGCTTTGATAGCATCTACTAATATGTTAGTAGACAGTAATGATACTCTACCTCTAGCATTTATTTTACCCATAGGGGTTAGTTGTGAAGTTCCAACTTCCAAGTAATACTTCTTTGCTAAGTCCTCTATTGGACCTGAATCGTATCCTTGAATTGATGTTACATTATTACCGTCTATTATAATATAGTCTCTTGAAGGTCTTCTTACACCCGGTTTGTCTAGAGGGTGTATAAAAATTCTACCATCACTTGATCGCTCAACATATACTCTTCCTTCTAATTTAGCAATATAATCTTCAAACGTAGAGTGCATTTCTGATTCTGATACTTTACCTACTGCTGTATCGTAACTCATATTTTTATTATAAACAGATGCTGCTTTTTCAATAGCATTATCAATCTTATTTAATTGATCTCCATACATATCAGATACTGGACCTCCTGTTGATTCAATTTCTGGATCGTTCTCCATATCGCTCATTACTTGAGCTCTTTTAATTTTTAACTTACGAACAACCTCTCTTGCTTTTGATTCTTTTCTTTCTGAACTAGCAAATGATCTAGCTGCTGCTCTTCCTTCAGGGGATTTGCTATAATCATCTAATTTTTTCATTTTATCTGAATGCATTTTAGCTCGTCTAACTTTAAGCATTACCGGATCGTTAATATCCATTACTTCATCTACATCATGAGAATGGCTTGAATCAACTACATCTACTCCTCTAGCAGCTAAATCCATTACCATATCATACATAAATGCATTAGGATCTTCGTCTGGTTCTTGATAAAATTCAGAATCTGGATTCTCTGAGTCATCGTACATATCGTCAAAGCCGTCTTCATGTCTAAACATAAAGTAAATAATAACATTACCTGCTCCATCGTTATCTACTACATCCATCTTAACGTAAGTTGGATCTATATTATCATCTAATATAGCCATTGCAGGCTTATAATCAGATTGTGTTACTTTAATATAGTGGTGATCATCTCCTTCTCCTTCGCCTAGTGGACGACCTTCGTCATCATACCCTACTCCGTGTTCTTCTTCATCATCTTTTTGCATTTGGTCAGGGTCATAATCTCCTCCTTCACTTAGTGATTTAAAATGCTTAAGTAATTCGTTTGATAATACATCTACATTAATAATTCCTTCTCCGGAAGGTTTTACTCCTACTTCAACTAATTCTTTATTAAATGTAAAGTCAACAATATGTAATTTATCGTTTGCTATATAAAATGAAAAATCATCTACATTAACATCTTTTTTATATTCTACATATATATCAAAACTATTAACATCTATTCTATGAGCTTTCATCTTAGAAAGTTCATCTCCAGCTTTCTTTAAAGTTGCTGCTAATGCCTTACCTACTAGCTTAGCAATATCTTTTGTTTCTTGAAGTGAAAATTCTACACCGCTATTTTTTGTTAATAGATTTGATTCTTTAACTTCGTCTCCACTTGCTGTTTTAATCTTATCAACATCTTCAGAATCTTTTAGAGCATCTACTTCATCAGAAGATAATTTAGCTAATGTTGGTTTTCCGCCTTTAGGAGTAAGTAGGTAAGATTCCTCACCTTCTTTAAGTAATTTTTTATATCTCTTAATACTTTCCTTAAGTACTTTAATAGCTGCTTTTTCAGGTCTAATGATATTAGAAGATTTTGTAGCTGCTTGTTTAGTCTGTAAGAGTTCTAATCTTACTTGACATTTATCAAGGCGTTTTTTAATTTCCTGGTATTTCATTGAATATAAATTTTATATACGTGTATATTATAAATAGTTTAATTGTCCCAAATAACGTTCTTAAACTTCTCAGGGGACAAACCAAAGTAATTAGTTCTCCATTGTGTCTGTTCAAAAAAATCTAAATTGTACCATTCGCTTCGTTTACTCCAAAGTTTTTTTGCTGCATCGTCCCAATCTAAGTTAAGAATAAATTGTTCAATTTCCAACTTTTTTTCAGATAATTTCTCAAAGTTAAAAGAGTCCCATTCATAATGAAAAACTTCAAATACAGCATCTTTTGATACATAGTCAATTGATATATCAATACCCCATTTAGGTTTCATTTTTATTAATTTATAAAGCATTGGGTTATACTCTTCTGCAACATATGTTAGTTGTTCTTTAGCTACCGATGAAAAACCTTTTCTTTCGAATAAGTCCGAATGGTTAATATGTGCTCCATCTCGTTTGTTGGATGTAAACCAATCGTATCTCATACAATCTTCATGTCTACGTTGTACTTGACGGAATCCATTTGTAACTAAAAAAGCTTGTTCAGCTACCGTTAAATGATAACCGTTTTGGTCAAATAGGTCTACTGAGTTTATATCTTTTAGTGCTTCTAGGTCTTGTGTTGGGTCTATAAAGTATGCTTCACTGTGTAATGTGTTACCGGATAGTATCATTTCTTGCTACTTTTCATGTTAGCACACCAATGGTACATTTTTCCTTTTTCGCCACCGTATTTTTTTGCTTTTGCTCTCAAGTCAGTAACCGATCCTTTACAACTAGCTCCTGCTTTTTTTACTCTACCTGGTTTTGATTTACCTTTTGTTTTGCCGTCTTTAAAATTCTCTAGTGCTTGAGGTGTATTGTCGTGGTTACATTTATGACATATATACAAGTCATCTCCTCCATCTACTCTGTTCCATGACCAGTCACAATTATTGCATTCGATTTTATCGTCTACAATTTCCCCTATAAGCTGTGCTAGTGAAGTCTTATTCATTTCTTTCTTGCCAATCTTGAGATATCTTATCTTTATTTATAGGGCCGCCTTTTGCCCATGTTCTACAGCTTCTTGCTGAATGACATTTAAAGTGGTGCATCCAGCAATAACCTAACTTTCCATCTTCATCAGATGTAACTCCAGGCATACATTCTTCCATTCTAGGAGAAATGTCAAAAGCAACACAGTTACTACAATTAGTTCCTTTTGCTGCTTCTTCTGTTGTATTCCAATACTTAGCTATATCAATCCAATATTTACCGGGTTCCGATACATTTAAAGGACCATACTGAATATGTTGAGCTCTAATTGCAGAGTCTCTATTCTTTGTATTAAGTTTTAAGTCTTGAGTTGCAGAAGGGCATGCTTCTTTTCTCATTTCTTTAAGAATACTTATAAATTTCATATTATTCTTTTTTCCAAATATCCCCTCTTCTACATCTAACTACTGCTCCTGAAGCATAAGCTGATGGCCATGTATCGTATTTTTGTTTTGCTAATTTAGTACACCTATCGTCTTTTCCCTCATTAAGTTCATCATCAGTGTATGCATCATACTCATCTTCATCACTCTGTGCTGCATTTAACATATCACTTAAATCGTAATCATCACGAAATTCTCCTTTAGGAAAAGTAATAGCATTAGGTAAATCATCTCCATATCCAATATGAAGTTCATAATCTTGACCTTCTTTATAGTTATTTCTTAAATGATCAACAACATCCTGAATTGCATGTAAATCATACCCAAAAGTAACCATACTGCTTTTCATTTCATGAAGTAATCCTGCTACTAAGTTTTTTACGTCTTCTTTTTTTAGTTTCATTTTTATAGTTTTATATCCAGAACCAAATGGTGCTGATTTTCCGTCTTGTGGATTTGCAGACTCTTTACCGAGAGCTTTACCTGCTTTTTCTGCAGCTTTATGAGCATTAGAGTTACCATGAGAAGGTTTCTTTCCTGCTTTTTTCTTAGCATTTATGTTAGCCCAAAGCCCTTCTTTCTTTACTGTTGCTTTTTTTGTATTTTTCACGACTGTCTTTCCTTTGCTACCTGCTTTCTTTTTCTTTGCTGCAGTAGCGGCTCTTTGACCTTTTGTTAAACTCTGTGCTTTAGATTTTGGTAAGCATCTATCTGGGTTCTTTTTATTCTTTGATGTACCACAATCTCCAGCTATATTTCCAGAAGAAGATATACGTACCCACTTCTCTTTCTTAAACCAGTCTCTTAGCGACTCAACAGTTATATTTTTAATACCTTCGTTAGTCATTAAGATTTAAGTATTTCACTTAATAGCTTTATTATAACACCTGCTAGTCCTGTAAATAGAATCCATAAGGCTTTGGTAACTCCTTCTTTCCAGCTTTTTAACTCCTCTACTTCTATCATTTTAGTAATAAAGTCTTTATCCCCATTTTCTGCCTTACGTCTAAAGGAGGTATTCATGTTAGTCTTTACAATGACTCCGTCCTCTGGGTTAAGTAGTGTATATTTAAGATCGGATAGGTCTTCTTTTAAAGCTTCCATATCTTTTCCCATTTGCACTAATTCTCCATTAGGCATGCTCTTCTTAATTGAGCTAAGTTCTCGAAGTACTGATTCAAGTAATTGTTTCTGTGTCATTTATAAGACTTTTATATAAATAGAGTAAAAGTCTAGTTAGTGTGTGCTTTAAGTAACTTTACATACTGCCTAAGGTCTTGGGTGATTTTTGCCTTATAAGATGTAGATAGCTCACCCCAATCTTCTTTATCACCTTGCTCTGAAACTATACTTATATTTTCTTCTAAAGATTCGGTAACCCAGTTTTCTAAGTTTAATATAAACCCGTTAATATTCCCCTTTATCATATCACTTTCATACTGTTCGTATAATCCTGCTTCTTTTAAGGAAGCTTCGTACTCTATCACACAGTCAAAACAGAATCCATGTATTTTATACATCTTGTCATCTAACCTCTTTTTCATTCTGTTTTCACACTTAGGACAGCAAAGCGGCATTCGAGCTAATTTTTTTACTTTATCTAACTTAGTGATATTCTGTTTTATATTATTTTTAATTGTCCAGGTTTTGCCGGACTCTTCCCAAATATCACCTTCTTTATGATGTGTGTACTTCTTCTGGTAGCCTGTCTGGAGTTTAGTTTTAGATGAAAAATCTTTATTAACTATATTTCTTACTCTCTGTACATCTGATTGTTTAAACTCCTTCTTTAATAAAGATTCTTTATTCATATCCTAATTTTTTTAACCCTTCAATTGCAGGGCTGATATCTCCACCTTTAACTCTAAACGCGATTCCGCCAGCAGCTTCCCATTCTTGAATGTTAGATTTTTTATCGTCTATTAATATACTAGTCGGTGAAGCATATCTTTGTTTATCTTTCGAATAAGCAAATATTACTCTAGGACTTGGAGATAAGTTATCCTTAGCCCATATGTTTTTACCTAACCTAGAACCATTATCTCTAGATGGAGATGTAAGTAATGATGGGTTATATTTTGAAATAAAGCTCCATAGTTCTGAGCCTCTTGGCATCCATGGCATTTCGCTCCAAAACTTTATACCTACTTTTACATCTATCAGATTCCAGAAACCTGTTACGCCATATTTAGCTTCATACTCTTTAGGAGTCATTCCAGTAAAGTGGTCGAACCTACTTTCGAAATCAGTTAACACTCCGTCCATGTCGCAGTATATTTTATACTTTGGTAATTCTTTTTTCTCTGGTATTGGATAAGCTTCCAATAAGTCTACTATACTATTTTTCATGCAAATATTTTAAAATTAGATTCTTCTGCGTAAGCAGCTACTTCATAGGGGTGATTATTATAGTTGTACCCCATATTGTAATACCTCTTAAACCAAGAAGGTGATTGGAGGTAATGTTGGTATTCATGAACTAATGTCTGTATTATATGTTCTCTATTCTCCATATTAGGGTAGTAGATAACTATACTATTATCAGTTCTATCAAACTCGGCATGACAATTATCCTCATCTCCTTGAGCATCTTCTTCACCGCTGTACCTAGCATATATGTTGTGGTGTAACTCTACGTACGGAGTGCAATGAGGAATAAATTTAGAGTAACCATAGAACTTTTCTATTTTAGGATAAACTTCATTTATTACTTTTTTTACTTCACTTCTAGTCATAACCTTTATTTTATATACTAAATATACGAAAAAATTAGTTAGTATCCAACTTATCTAGTATATCTTTTTCATTTATTTTAACTTTATATTCAAACTCAAGTTGTTTTATTACTGCGTTTTTTATATCTTTATTACCGGTAAAAAATTTATATACTAATGAGCTTTTTACATTTTTAATCTTATCTTCTAACTGTGAGCAACTACTATCTAGTAATTCTATATCTTCTTTTGATAGATCTACTTCTATATTATTCTCAGTTGCATAGGATATTAAACCTAAATAATCATTCTTATCGTAACATTCCTTTACTGTATTAAACTCCTCTAACGAACCTCCTTTATCAGGGTGTGCTTTTACGCAAACTTTTCTATATAGTTTTTTTACCTTAATGTTCTTCTCTTCCTTAGGTATTTTAGAATTATCAGGTTTATCTTTTCTTATTTCCCCTGTTGATTCGTTAACCCAGAATTCAGTCTTAATATTATTAAAGTACTTACCGAATATAGTTTTCCATTCAATATTATATTCATCGAACTGAACTGTGGAGTCCTGTAATTCTAATTTTAAGAATTCGTATTTATAAGAATATTTTTTGTAGAGATGAGACATACATCTTATTTATATACCTTTATTAAGTGTCTCTATTAATTCTTTTGATATTAAATCAATTTCTTCACTAAGTATAAACTTTGGGTCTATAGATTGTTTATCTTCGAATATGGGGAGGGAAAGTGCCGGTCTTCTTTTTCTCCATATATCTAATACTTTTTTCTTTTCTTCATCAGTTAGATCTACTTTATCTAAGTAGTCGTTTATTACTTGTTTAAAAGGTTGTTTAGATTTTTTAGCTTTAAAGTAAAGTCCTTGAAGCATTGCATCAACTTCCTTTTCTAATTTATAATATTGAGATTTAGGTAAAAGGTCTGAGTCAATTAGGTCTCTTAGTAATTGATCATCTTTCATATACTTACTAGGTCTTTCTAGTTTAGGGTCATCACTAATAACCCCACCTTTGAGATTATCGCCGTCTTGAGTTAGGTGTTCTATTTCATGTCTAACAACATCTTTTAAGTCAAAAGAAATATCCTCCCAAGATGGATTAGTTGTAGGATTTTTTGGTATTCTAAATTTAAGAGAAAGCATAGGAGTAATTGATTCTCCTTTATTATCGAAACCTGCGTTTGCTCCTCCGTCAGGTTGGTATAAATCGTCTGTAATTTCTACATAACCTTCAAAGTCAAAGTAGAACTCTTTAGCTGGTATATCATGCTCTTCATCTGGGTGATCTACTCTAAATGAAAAACTACCTGAGGTATCTCCTCTATCATGTATGTCTTTGAATGCTTCGAATGCAATTGATGATAACTTATTTGACAAAGTATCGTAACGACCTTCATTTAAAGAGTCTTTATCACCTGAATTTTTAAGACTATCTTCCCAGTTTCTAAAAGTAATATTACCTACTAAGTAAGCTTCTTTTTCTAGTTCGAGCAATCTATCATCTTCGTTAGTATTCTGAGTGCTAATATTGGGAAGTCGGTTTTCTATGTTTTGCATATGGTGCACCATTTCATGAGAAAAAGATCTAACGATATCTTTATTATGTCTCCCGTTTACATATAAGACTATTTCCTTTTGATTAGGGTCATAATAAGCTGTTTTACCAAAAAAGTTACTTGCTTCTATATCATCTTTTCTTAATTTTATTTCAGGAAGAGGTAAAATATTCATCTTCTCGTCAATCATATACTCTATCAATGATGCTATATATTCTTTAAGTTCCGGAGCTCTCTGTTCTTCGTTTAAGGGTTCATCAAATTTTACTACTATACTATCTTGATTTAAATTAATACTAGTGTTGCTGGGTATTAATCGTGAAAGGAAGTCGTAAAGGTTGTTAAGTTTATCTCTACTAACGGATGTAATTACTTTTTCTGCTTTTCTTTCTTTTATCTCCTTGTCAAAGTAACCTTCTATAAATCCCGATAGGTTATTGCTTATTATCTCTGCAACTATCTTATCCTTTAAGTCGTCTAGTATGTTTAATATTTCTTCTCTTTCTAGTTCTTTAGGGAAGAAATCTATAATACTATCTAAATTACCTGCTAATATACTATTTCTAAAATCAGTAGCTCTAACTCCTGACCCTGGTGCTGCTGCTAATGCCAATCCCTGTACGTTAGGGGCATTTTTATATGTTGTTACTCTCCTTAAGTCAACAAAATCCTTATCTCCTCTAATTCCTGTTACAGATACAAAGTCTTGATCAGGATTTGCTTGGGCATAATCTTTTGCTGCAAACATGGGATTATTACCTCCATCTAATATTTCTACATTACCCAAATACTTGGCGTATATATTCCATATAGACATCGACTCTTCCTTAGATATACCGTTTCTCTCCCCAGATCCTACAAACACTATTACTTTCTCTACGGATGGTTTTTTATTTGCTTCTCCACTAAGTAGTGCCGAACCTTTTTCTTTGTAATTATCTTTTGTATAAATCGAACCATTGTAAGAATTATCCAATAAGGATTTAACTACATTAAAATGACCTCTATGAGGTGGTTTATATGCTCCTGGGTATAATGCTATCATCTTAAAAATGCTTGAACTTTACTATCTATATCTGATACTTCTGAGTGTTTAAGTAATTCTTGGAATTTTGGACTAAATAGCATTTCTGCTATATTCTTTAGTACATCGTCACTCTTTTTATCACTTACTTCTTTTTTATCTCTAAACTTCTTAACAGCATCTGCTAATTTATCAGCTCCCGGTCCTACACCGTTTTTCTTAAAAGCTTTAAGAAATGCTTGTTTAATTGCTTTGTCTTCTGATCTATTATCTTTATTATACTCTATGCCGCTTACATCTTTATTAAATGCTTCTTCTTCTTCTTTAGTCATTACTACTGGAGAGAAAAAGGATGATTTACCTGCTCCTGTTTCTTCATTATACTGTTTCAAGTATTCTTTTATTCCCTCTACTCCACCTTCTGCTGCTTTATCAAACGCTGCAGTTTCTTTACTAAACTTTCCTCCACGGTCACTAACAAAAATAGATAAGTTACCTTTAAGTTTTTCTTGGTAGTGGTCAATTAATTGATAAGCATTTCTCCAAGTTGAAAATACTGCTACAGATGGAAGTGATCTTTCTGTTCTTTCAAAGTTTGCTGCGTAAGAGATCATTGGGTGAGCGTAAACCATAACCATGTATACTCCATACCCTGCTGCAAGCATAGAGTCTAATTGGGTCATAAACTTAGCTCCTGAAGCTGTAGTATCCCATACTAGGCTTTCTTTGTTAGATGCCGCCGCTGCCACGTCTTTTGCTACTTGCATTGACGCGGGTCCTAGTTTGTTGTGGTACGGGTGGTCTGGATCCTCCACGTATTTGTCCGGGTTGAATTGTTGAAGGCTGTCTAACCCTAACTGGTTTAGTAGGTATGACTTCCCTGCTCCCCCTCCACCTGCCATTATTACTGCTTTGGGTTGATCTTGTTGTTCTTGTATTATTTCTAATAATTTGATCATTAGTTCTCGTGTTAATTATTCTACTCTTCCTATTATTTGTTTGTGCTACTCTCCCTCTTATACTGTTTATATAGGATGTATTTACTCTTCTATTATAATTAGCATTATAATAACCATAGTTCCAGTTATTCCAGCTATTATTATAATTCCATCCGTAGTTATTACTCCAACCGTAGTTGTTATAGCCCCATCGGTCATATCCAAATGGTGACCATCTATGAGGTGAATGCCAATTGTATCCCCATACCCAATCATTCCACATTTGTGTTCTACTGTAGTAGGGATTATAAAAGCTATATCTATTACCTAATAATCTATTGTTCCAATCAAATGATCTAGGCTGACTTATTGCATATTGAGCAAAATCATATCTAAAGTTGAAATCTGTTCTAAGTAATCGTTGAAGTTCAAACTCATTATTAATTACGGTTATTTCAGCATCTGAGCCTTCAATAGAATATATTGGGTCATGATTTAAAGTGCTGACTTGAAAAGTAGCACATCCTGTTAATAATAATACTAGTAATAAAAATAATGATTTGTTCATATGTTATAGTTTTATAGTTGTAGGGTAACTATTATAAATAGGTTCTGTATTAGGGTTCTCTAAAGAGTATAACTTGTAAATCATTTTAAATAGTTCAAAGTTCTCTTCTATTTCATCTATCTGTAAAACTTTCCACCCCTTACCTTGTATTACGTTCTTTTGTTTTGAAGGTCCTCTAGATTGTGCTTTTAACCAGATTATACCTGTACGTTGTATTTTTATACCTTTAGACTCTTCTAGAGCTTTGGCATAAGATGCAAGCTGTAAATCAAATGATTTATGTACACTGTTTGACGTTTTAATATCCAGTAACCATATTTCTCCGTTCATCTTAACGACTAAATCAGCTGTTCCTGCATACTTGTGTTCATCTGACCAAACGAAATCTTCTGCTGATATTAATTCTGGCTTATGTGTACGCCAAAAGTCTGCAAATTTTAATATCATTTCCCATACTATCTGAGAATATTTAGCATTACCGTAATCGTCCATCCAGGAAATTTCTTCTCCTAGTACAAGCTTTTCTGCTGCTTCATGAACTTGTGTACCCTGTTTACCTGCTCTTCGCATAATAAGATCAGCGTTATGCCCAACGTCTTTCATCCAAGATTCAAAAAACTTGTTCTTGGGCATGTATTGGAGTATTGTAGTTACGGATGGGTAAAATACTCCTTCGCCTCTCTTATAAACTCTTCTATCTAAAAAGTTAATCTGCTTAAGTTGCGGATTAAAATTTAATCGTTTCTTTTCATTCTGTTCAAGAATATTCATTCCTTGTTTTATCATAAATCTAATTTTTGCAACATAATCTTAGAGAAATCTAATTCCGTTGCGTTCTGTACTAGTTCTGTAAAAGTTTTAAATCCCATATCTGATGGGTCTTTTCCATTTAGTTCAATTAAGAAAACTCTAAAGCCTGCAGCGATTAATTTTTCTGCTATCTCTAAAGCTTGTTTTTGTGCATCTGTATCTAATGCAATGTATATATCTGTTAATGTTCCTGTGAGTAATCTTTTCCATAATGTTGGTGATAGGCTTTTCCCTAGAATAGGTATTGCGTTTCTTTTTATCGCCATTGCATCAAATGCACCCTCACACAGAATTATAGGTGCATCCCAGTTAATAAAGTTTTCAAAAAATATTACGTCTTTGGAAGCTTCCGGATTCTTGTACTTATAGAAGTTGCCGTCAAAACTTCTTCCAACAAAGTAATTGAGGTGATTGGATGCAGAATAACTTGGAATAATAACTCGTCCTCCATACTCTCCACTTGTGCAGTATCCAATACCATATTTAATAAAATCATTGTCGCTAAGTCCTCTCTCATATAAGTATTTTTTTACTAAGTTAGCTACAACTGAAGTACTAGAAGCTGAATGTATAAGTTGGTATTCCTTTGGTAGCTCTACTATAGATAGTTGCTTATAGTCTATTTTAGAACCTTTTGGTAAGTATTTTAGTATCTCGTTTGCTTGATCTCTAGGAGTTTTCAACTGCTTAAGTAAAGAACGTATAGAACGTCCTCTAGTTTGACATACCCAACACTCCCAAGGGTTATGCCCTTCTTCATTGGTTGCCATATTTATTTCCAACTTCGGCTTTCTGTGATTGCAGAAAGGACAATGGAAAGCATGATTTTCTCGAGCTTTTTTATGAGACTTACCCAATAAGTTTTCAATCGAGCCTAATAAGAATGTATAATCCATAAAGTTATTCCGTAACTATTACCTAATATATAGACAATATACGAAAAATAAGTTTAAATAACAACTTATACGTCAATCATTTTGAGTTTACCTGATTTAGGGTGTACCATAATGTTATCTCCTACAAAGTCTAATTCATCTGGGTCAATTCCTAATCTAGTAGCTTCTTTTTGAACTGCTTCAACAAATTCTTCAGGAATGTCTTCTTTTAGTTTTCCTAGAACTTCCATTACTACTATTCCTAACTTTTTATTAATAACCTCTACGTCGTAGATATATACAAAATTATTTGTTTTTTTCTTATTTAATATTAAAGCGTGCTCTAATTCTACTTCGTCTGTAGTTACTTTATGTACTTTTCCATCTAGTAAGTAAGCTGAGCCATAATCGCCAGAACCTATATATGTAGCTCCTCTGTCTTTAAGCTTATCGATTTCTATTTCGAAACCTCTGTTTGATTCTAATATTTCTCCTATAAGGATTCTAGTTAGTTTCATCGGTCTTAAATTGAAATTTTATTGTTGGGTAGTAATAACGTTCACCCGGGTCTTCTTCAAAGTAGTTAGATTCAGAAGTTACTTCATAACCTAAGGATTTAACGTACTCTAATATTTTATTCCAAGTACTATCTTCAAAGTCGTTTCTAGTCATAAAAGTAATTTTACCAAAAGACATACCTTTTAAAGGATCGTTTTCTTCTCTATCTCCTGAGTAGTTACCCATACTAGCTGATACTCTATGTAGGTCAAAACGGTTTTCTATATCTCTAGCTAGTTTATCTTCTTGCTTTTGGTACTCTCCGTACTCTAATATAATAGTTGATAGTTTCATTTTCCTTGTCCTTTATAGGTTTTAGCATAAAATTTAGAACCTTTTGAATTGGAGTTTTTTGTTTTTGCATGGACTCCTGGTCTCTTTTTCTTTCCTTGCCCTTTATAGTTTCCTATACTTAATACTCTTGCCATATTTTTACGACTAAATCACCTGTGCCTTTTATTAAGCGGTGATATGTGCCTTTGGGTATAAATAGCTTGTTATCATGTAAAGATACAGGAAGTGTGTTGTCAAATTGGAATTGCCAATTAGTTTGTTTAGTAGATTCTATCCAACGATCTTCTCTATCTCTATGCCAAACGAATTCATCTTCTGGAGTATTCTGAGTGAACTCCCTAATTAAATAACTTTCTTTTTTTGTCTCTATGTAAGGTCTACCAGTATCCACTAAAGTTTTTTGCTCCTCCTAATGATTTCCAGTATCGTCCTACATTACAAGCCCAGTAGCCTGGTTTTGTTTTATCTTTTTTAGTAGCACATTTATGTCTTGCTGCAAATGATGCTCTTGCTCCTTTTTCTTTTATCTTAACACTTAAACCTGTTGTTCCTCCAAATGACACTTTAACAACATTTCCTTTTTTGTTTTTAGTATATACAAAGAACTTTTTAGAGCCGCCTCTTTTAGGTTTGTTTAAAGGAACATCTTTACCTTTATATTTAGCTTCTTTTACTCCTACTTTAGCTCTCTGATTCCATACATTATCTTTTTCTTCATCAGTACAGTCTTTAAAATCTTCATCGTACTGTCTGTGAGCTATAAGATCTAATCTAGCTTCTTCTTCATGTGATAGCTGTCTTCCTTTATACTCTGCTTCATAAATCATCGGTAAATCTAATGGTACTTTTTGTCCATTATACTCTCCATATAATCCTATATCTGTTGTTTCTATAAGATTTGCATCTTCTACTTCAAGTTCAATCATACCGTCTCTCCAAGCATCTCTTGCTTCAGCAAATAATTGTATAAAGCTTTCGCTAGAATAACGGTAGACATTCTCATGTAAAGAGAGACTGTTATCTACATGGTATTGTAGTGATGGCAGTCCAATGATGTTTTTTAGTTTAATCATAATTCAAAGTCTTTTCTATAAAATTTACCAAGAACATTGTCATTAATAAATAATGAGTCGTGTTCTAGTACCTCTTTTATAAATAGGTATTTACATTCATAGTAAGTTAAAAGTTTTTTAGTCGGAACGTAGCAAAGTATTTTTCTTTCAAATGCCTCTCCACCTTCTTCTTTTAAGAGTCTTAAAATTTCTTTATGAGAACCGTGGTAATCTAACCAGTCTGATTCGGTAATAACTTTTTGCTTTAGCGGTACTCTACCTCTAAGTCCTTTAGCTTTACGTTCTTCTCTGAGAGCTTCTAATGCTCGTTTTCCTAGTCGTTTATTACGTTCAAAGAATAAAACTTTTTTTCCTATGTACTTCTTACCGGAAGATTTATGAGTTGTTTCATATATAAATCCATATGTTCCTTCCGGCATGTCGTTTATTTCGGTAACTAATCTACCTTTATAAGTCCATGTTGGCATAGTTATCATTTTTATTTATCTTGGTAGATAAATTATTTATCTTCTATACAAAAGCTATCTGTCTTATTGTAGACCCATCAGGGCTAAAGTATAAACATCCTGCTCCTGCTGAACCTGAATGGAATATTGATCCTTCTATCAATGTAGATGGTGTTGTATCTAACCTCTCTAGTGATAAAATACCTGAGTTTGGAATAGCTGAGCTACCTGTTAATATTAAATTGTTAGCAAATGTACTATTCGTAATTCCAGCTGGTGTTGTAATTTCTGTACCGACGATACTGTTACCATTTCCGCCAGCGGTTAGTGTGTTATTTCTACCTCCAAGTATAGATCCGTAAGGGGAACTAACTGTGTTATTCTGTCCACCGGCTATATTGGCAAAGCTATAACATGTCTTGTTATTAAATCCTCCACCGATAAATGACCAGCATGATGCTTTGTTGCATTCTCCTCCTGATATTGTTGCAAAGTGGGCGTGAGTTAATGTTGTATTGTAACATCCACCTCCTATTGTAGTGTAACAAGAAGTTGCTATATTGTTGAAGTGTCCTCCACCAATTGTTCCGAACTTATTATATCCACCTCCTATAAAGTTATAACACCCTCCTGCGATTGTCATACCGTATTGAGTATTATCACCGTTAATTGTGTTCTGTGCACCACCGCCAATAACACTTCGTGAAGCGTTGTCGATCTTGTTTTGTTCTCCTGCTGCTGTAATGGATGAATATGTTGAACCTGCAATTACCTGGCTATTATGTCCGCCAAGAATAGAACTGTAATCTGAATCGTCTATTTTGTTGTAAGTACCTCCTACGATTGATGTTCCAACCGAATTAATTAATTCGTTGTTACAGCCTCCGAGTATTGAAGAGTAATTAGATACTTCCTTTATTCGGTTAGTATGTCCTCCTACGACTGATGAGTTAGTTGAAGACGATACGTGGTTGGCTTGACCTGCTACTACAGTTGAAGATACACCTTCTTGTACTATGTTTAAAGTCCCTCCTAGAATAGATGAAGCAGTTGATGTTGCTGTATTGGCTTGACCACCTGCTACAATTGATGATGCACCTGCTGCAATATTTTGACACCCACCTGCAACTGTTGCAAAGTTAAACTTTGTCTTATTGTTACATCCACCACCTATAAACTGTGCATAGCAGACATCATTTCCGGCGCCACATTCAGCTCCCCATATTTGGTTATCTCTACCTCCTACTATTGCACTATAGGATGATCCGCTTCCAATAAGTTTATTTGTTGCACCACCTCCAATAAAGTTATAACAAGCTTTAGCTGGTATGGTGTTAGATATTCCTCCTACAATTGCTGAGCCATCTGAGTATAATAAGATTGAATTACTTATTCCTCCACCTATTGATGAGTAGGCTGCGCAAAGATTATTATTTTGACCTCCTACTACTGCACTGTATTGTCCATATGGAATATTGTTGTTAAGTCCACCTCCAATGTTGGAATGCTGAGCAGATACTCTGTTAGAATGACCTCCTACTATAGTTGCACCGTATGAGTCAACTTGATTGCAACATCCAGATCCTATAAAAGCTAAGGGACCGTTCATTGTATTGTTAGCTCCTCCTGCTATTGAAGAAGAGTAGTTAACCATATTGTTTACATTTGTACTGTTACCGATTGTAAGAGAATCTGCAATGAAATCTCCATTTACTGTTAGTTTAGAATTACTACCAGACTTAATTGGATCTAATCTCATAGACTCATAAGTACCGCCTGCAGTAGAATGTGTCCATTTAAAGTATTCATTGTTGTTATCTCTAGTATTAAATTCTAATCTAGAATCTGCATCTGCATCTGCTGAATTATAGAATCGTATAGAAGCACCGTCTGTGTTCATTGCCCATACTATCCCACAAGCAGTGGTTGAAAAATTAATGCTATTAGCTTGAGTCAAAGTACCTTGTACATCTAAATCTCCAACTCTTGTACTACCTGATACTGTTAATTTATAACCTGTATCAGCATCGGTTGCACCTTTACCGCCTATTTGCCAGTTACCGCTACTGCCGTGTATAAATCCTGCAAAGCCTGTTGCATTACTAGTATCCATAGTAGACCCAGCATAGAATGCTAAATCTCCAGATGCCATTATTTCAGAAGAGGATGCTCCTGGTACTAAACTAATTGCATAAGTACCTACATCAGCTGCTCCATTAACTATTTTTAGTCTAGAAATAATACCACCTGCTCCATGTACACCGCCGCCTCCTGCTATGTCTACTAATCCGTAGGATGCAAGAGTGTAGTCTGATGTTGTATTTTCTGTTCTATCATCGTATATTTCAAACTGTGAGTCAAAAGAGCCTGTGTAATTAGCATTTGGATGACCAAATAAACCTTTACCGTCTCCTCTAATCATAAATCTTGCTCGGGCATTGTCCCATCCATCTTCTTGTGCTGTACCGAATGTTATACCGCCAGCACCTAAAGTGTCGTCCATACTATTTACTATCCAGAACCTATTTCCGGTTCCTGGTATTGTACCGCCTGCTGTATCGTCTATAATATTAAAACCAATAGCTGCATTACATGATCCTCCATCTTGTTTAAATAGTATAGCTGGGTTATCATTGTCTCCGGCGGCAGATACGTTAGAAAGATCACTCTCTAAAGTAATAGTTGCATCTGCACCATCTGCTGCTTTAATATGTAGATTTCTAGTAAAATTAATATTGCTAAGGCTAAAGTCAGCTACTTTAGTTCCTCCAATTGAATAAATTTGAAAAGTTTCACTATCATGAGCTATATAACCTCCGTCTCCGTTTTGACCTTTATCTCCAAGACTAAATTCTCCTGAAGCGTCTATTGTCATTTGTTGACTACCGTTATTATCAACTTTAAATATTGTGTTGTTTTGAGCATGAGTTGGATGGCTAATATGAAAAGTACCATTTGGATTATTAGTACCTATACCGGTAAAGTATTGACCTCCATTAAAGGTTGCAACTGTTTTTGAGGAACTACCTACCACTTTAATAGAAGTAGAATCACCAGAGATGCGAGCACCATCTCCAAGTTCTTGAGTATCACCAATTACAAATGTTCCATTTCCTGGAGTTGCCACTAAAACGTCATCACCTGTATGAGTTACTTTAAATACCCCGTCTTCAACAGTCATACTGCCTGTAAAGCTATGAGTATCATCATTGGAGTTACCAAATTTAGTTGATCCAGATTCAAACACAACAGAAGCATTATCGAACTCTGTTCGTACTTCTTGTGCTGTTAATGTTCCTCCTACAGTTAGATCTCCCTCTACTGTTGTCGCTCCTATGAATGTAGTACTCCCGCTTAATACATTAGTTCCTGCTAATGTAGTGTGTCCATTATGGACTAAAGATCCGGTTATATTAACATTCCCATCGATGCTTATAGCTTCTTTGGAATTAGGTTGTATCTTATTTACTCTTAATGTGCTCATTTTAAATAATTATTAGTGTTGCGTTATCGTCTACTTCGATTAGTGATGAATTTGTTATTGGTCCGAAAAGTCCTGCATTATAATTTGAAGGTACTTTAAAATATTTTGTTACTGTATCGGGATTCATAAACGTCCCGTGTTCAGATATTATAGCTTCTGTGGCAGTAATTGTTCCAGTTGAAGATATATCTCCTGAAACGTTATGACTACCTGTTACTCCTAAGCTTCCTGTAAATGTATGTTTATCATCTAAACTGTCTCCAAATTTAGTTGATCCAGATTCAAATACTACTGATGCGTTATTAAACTCAGTTCTTACTTCTTGAGCTGTCATAGTTCCAGTAACTGTTAAGTCACCGTCGACAGACATATCTCCAACAAAATCGTGATTGTCGTCTGATGTATCTCCAAATTTAGTTGATCCAGATTCAAAAACAACAGAAGCATTTACGAACTCTGTTCTATATTCCTGTGCTGTTACTGTTCCTGTAACTGTTAAGTCACCGTCAACAAAAGCATCTCCTACATTTATTAATGAACCTGTTAGTTTTAATGAATTTTGTCTATAGTCAAACTTTAAATTCGGTGTTGCTCCATAAAGGGCATTTGCACCTGAAACTGCGTTTCCTACTTTGTACTGTATGTTGTAATCGCTTCCTGATGGTGCACCTCCGGGAATTTGTATTTCATTATTAAGAGATGCAGTAGTAAAAAGACTTATAGCGGTACCAGAAATAGACGAAGAATAGATAAAATGTCTAAAGTTATTATCTAATTCGTGATGACTTAATGCCGAGCCTTTGTCTCCTCTTAATATAATTGCCATTTTATTGTTCTAGTTTAACTATTCTTTTTTCTAATCCCTCTATAATACTACTTTGTTCATTAACTGCACCTATTAATAACGGTACAAGTTTAGAGTAGTCTACAGAAAGATACGAACTTTTATCTTCCGATACAACTTCCGGAAGGACTTCTTTTACTTGTTGGGCTATAACACCAACTTGTGTTTCTTTTTTATCTTTCCAGTTAAAGTACACACCTTCAATATTATTTACTTTTGAGAGTGCGTTGTCTATAAGATAAATATTCTCTTTTAACCTTTTATCCGAATTAGATAGAAGTCCTGCTGAAGCTCTTATACTACCTGAAACTTCTAAACTGTAGGTTAAGTCTTCTACTCCATTATTTATACCTACTTTAGAACCGCTGTATATAAGTCCTGCTGCACCTGCTAAGTTACCTGCTTCGTTATACTGTATCTGTTTATCATTACCCTGTACTGTTCCTGTAGCTAAAGGTACTACGTGCGCACTTCTATTAACCGGAACGTCCATACTACTTGTATAATGTAGGTACAGATTATTGTTGGATATAGAGCTAGAATAGAAAAATGAACCTAAGTTCGTATCCATCTCAGCGTACGTTAGTGCTTGTTTTTTTTGTGCTCTAAAAAGTATTCGCATTATATATCTATTTTTACTGCAAAAGTCATATCAGTATGATGTGTCTTCTGTATTGGTCTGTTTGTTTTTGCTACAGCTAACAATTGATTAGCTGAGTTATAAAGTCCTACTGTTGTAATATAAGGAGTAAAGTTTTTATCTTTTACGTTATTATCTATATCTCCTAAAGAACCTGAAAGTGCTGTTCGATTATATGTAAAGTTATATTCAGAATCTTTTACTGTACAGTTAACATTATATGTATAAATAGGTTGATTTGATTTCCATCGCAGTTTATGTCTAGAATAAGTACTTAAATATCTAGCTGCTGTTTCGTCGGTAATTATTGCTAACCCTTTATTATAAATTATATCTCCTACTACTCTTCTTGGTTCAGTCCATAAGTGATTAGCTCCAGAAAGAATTAAAGCTCCTTCTCCATCATCAATTATTTCAAATCTTTGTTGCTTTCTATTAATGTCTACATATTGGTAGTGATCTCCAGGTGCTACTGATTCAGTAACAAAGTTACTTTCATCTATTGCATAATCTACATCATCTAAAGGATTAGAGCCGTACCAGTATTCTACATTTTCTACAAATTGATCTTGTCCACTATGTCTATGTTTACAGTAATCATCTGCAAAGTACTTATCATCTGCTTCTATTAAAGGTCTAAAGGAGAATGTTTTAGGTTCAATATGTGTACCTGTTACTCCTCTTGGGATAGAAATTACTGCTACTTCTGATTTAAGATCTCTTGAACCGCTTAAGGTTAGGGTTGATTGTAGTGATAAGTCACTAGAGCCGGATAGTAATCCGCTACCTATACCATCTCGATAGAAATTCTGGTGCACACTATCCCATGTTAGTTTCTCATACCTGTTGTTACGGAAATCTAAAGGATAAGGATAATATGGAGTTGAACCAGAAAAACCTCGCAATGTAGAAATATCGTAGGTATCTATTAAGCTACCAGATGCTTCCCATTGTTTACGTGCTGAGTAATCAGATACGTATACGTTTTGTCTGTTCAGTTTTTTGTATGCACTCATTCATTAATAATCAAGCTTAACGCGAATTAGCGATTCCTTAGTAAAATCCTTCAACAAAGGTCTAGATAATTTTGCTATTGCCAATAAGTCGTTATTATCGTTATATAGTCCCACAGAGGTTACATACGACTGTGGAGAGTTAATCATTACATTATGTCTAATTTCACCTGATCCTGTTATTAGAGACGGGTTACTAGAATAGTTAAATTCGTTATTTCTAGCTCTTACAAATACAAAGTTAGAAGAAATAGTCTCTTCAGACTGTATTCTAAATTTACCGCCTTCTTCAAATAGGTCAAATGCTTTTTGAATATTTGTTGATTTTCCATCGCTATGTATAATACCTGGGGTTGTTTTTATATCTAAAGCTAATCCTCCATCTGCTACAGGAGCTTGAAGAGCATTTGCATTTAAAAGTATAACACCGATATCTGGGTATAGTTTACCGTAAGAGCCGGCTGCAACAGTATGTCCATCTACTTGAAGACCTGAATTAATAGTTCCTAAAGAACCTGAAACTAAATCGTATTCTCTTCCTGAATCTGTAAATGTTACAGTGGAAACTACTTGGCTATTATCTGTTAAAGTTACAGAATTACTTCCAGATTGTAATACTAGGTCTAGAGTACCAGGTAAAAGTTTTTCTTTATATCTAGCTCTATCTATTGCAATTGCGTAAAAATGATTAGAAGGAATACTTCCAAATACAAAATCAGAATCTTCATCTCCTAATACTAAAGATCTATACTGACCAAATATTGTTGAAGTTGGTGATTTACCGGGTACATTAGGATTATAAACTATACTACCTTTTCCGTCTTTATTTCCATATGTTAATGAAAATTGTGTCCTAGAGGATTCATCTGCTGAGCCTGTTTGGTATATGTTGTAATAGTAGTCTCCTGATGGACCTCCTACTTGAGTAGAAGATGTATAAAAAGAAGATAATGCAGTTACATTTCCTGACCATAATGGTGTTGAAACTGATTCAGCACTTACTACTACGTCTTGTTGATCAAATCTTTTAAATGACATAATTAGTTAGTTTTATTTATAGTTACAGGAATAGTTAATCTTGCTCCAGAATCTCTACCAATAACTGTTAATGTTGTCTGTAGTTTTGTTCTTGAACCGAATAACGTGTTTATAGTTGTTGCTGTTAAGTTTATAGTTGTTCCAATAACGTTTTTAGATACATTAGTACCTAAGGTAGTAGTTGAATTTAACTGTTCTGCTTCTTCAGTATTTATACCCACTCCTGCAAAGGAATTTAATACTCTAACATCTGCCAATGTAGCAGTGTATCCTGATGCTTCAAAAGTGCTAGTAGCTCCTTGGAAGTTCAACGTCTGTGGTGTAATTGCTATAGAAGCTCCTTGCTTAAGAGTAATTGCTCCAAATCCTAGATCAAGTATTGGTAGTTTAGAAGTACCTCTTGGAAGGGTTACTAGCTTGTACTTCATAATTTGAGTCTCATCAGGAAAAGCTTCTAAAAGCGGCATATTTTCAATTGCCTCTCCGTAGAGTGCAGAACCTGAGGGATGGAGTGGATTGTATAAAGTGTAATCAATCTCATCATCTGCTAATGCAAATTGAGTGATCTTAAAAGAACCGTCCCCTCTAGCTAACAATTCTCTTCCTTTTTTAGTTAAAATCGCATCCACTGTTACGATCGAATTATCTAAGTATCCCATTTTGTGTTATTGTGTTTTATATAAATATGTTGTAATAATGTTTTATCCCTATGCACCACTGCCTGATTCTTCTATCGCTACTCCAAATTCATCTGTAGTGTATACGGTTCCTTTATCCGTTGCATGTACCTTACTGGAAACAACACGAATGAATTGATTTCCATCTTCTCTATAAATTAAACTTCCTGATGTAATAGTTACCCCGTCTTTTATTGATCTAACTTCAGGAAAAGAACCAGGTATATAATATGGACCTGTTCTAACAGATGTATAATGATCACCTAATTTTTCAGAATAAATCTCAGTACTAAATACTCTAGGTGTTTCTTCAACGTTAAAGTATAACTTATTTAAATCCTTATCTCCCTGTCCAGCAGCTAATATCGTTTCATTATTAGAATCTAAAGGATGTAATGTTCCTTCAAAGTTAATATATGTTTGAGCAGGGTTATCTCTTTTTATTCTAGCATTATTTTTAGTCCCACTGTATCTAGCATTTGTCCACCCTGTTGTTGTATAGTTGCTATAATTAATTTCTGCTAATGTAGCAGTTTCAGATACTAATGACCCTAAATTTGATGGGTTAGCACTATCTGTATTTCTATCTACCTGGTATGCAGATTTATTTGTTAGTACAGTAAAGGCGTTACCCTGTAGTACATTGAAGTCATTATTTTCAAAATTATCTGCTAAGTAATTTAAAAATGTAAACTCTACATTAAAATCAGCAGGAGTACCTTGAGAGTCGTTACTAGCTGGTATATTTGAAATTTCTATTGGTTCAGTCTGTAAGTAAAAATATCCGTTTAGTCTTGATATTGTTTTTATAGGAACTGTCACTTTTTCTGTAGCTATTGTGAACTTTAATGCCTGTATTTGTTTTAATGTTGCTTCTAATGATACGTTATTTGCACTTGAGAAAGGTATTGTTATACCTGTAATTTTATATGGAGGAAAAAATGAATTATATCTGTAGTATTCGTTTGTACCTGTTACTGGAGTATCAAATTCTATTCGTTCGTATATACCACTACTAGTTACATGTAAATCTTCTGAAGCAGAGGAACCATATTGAGCCACCGGTAATCTAACAGAGCCGGTACTAACACTACTGCTATACAGTATATTAATATTACCTGTTCCGTATGCGGATGGATCTGTTACTTTAAATTCTAATTCTGTCATTATTACCTTTTATATAAATATTTTAGTTTCACTAACCTAAGTCAAAATATAATACTTCATTACCACCTGGAGGTGGATTAAATGTTAAACTAACTATAGAAACTGGGGAGTGTAGAATATTACTACCGCCTGGATCTTCTTCATAATATGTTATTTCAAATGTTCCGTAGTTACCGTTGTTGTTATTCTGTGTGTTTATCATTTCGATTTTATTCCTACCTTTAGTTAAGATGTTAGGATCAAAGCGATGTACTGTCATTAACTCCATTGGGCATTCAAAATTGCTATTACTATCATCTGTCGTTAGACCATTATTATTTGTTGCAATAAATAAACCACCTACCTGTGCATTTTGACTTAAATCTAAATCGCCAATATCGGTACCGTTAAGAAATACTTTAAAATTATCGTCTTTTGCAGAATTAGAATTACATACTTGCATTGTAAGGACTGATGATGTATTTGTCGGAGCAGATGTTTTAAATTTAGCATAGTATTCAAACTGTGAGACAGTATTATCATATCCTGATAATAGTAATTCTGGGTATTGTGCTCCGTTATAATTACTACTGTAAGGAACATTTCCTTGATCATCCGTAGACCATCCTACAAACTCTCCTATTTGAGTTTCTACTTCAACTACTATCGGTACTGAAAGCCAAGATTCGGAAAGTGCTCTAGGAAACGTATACTCGAGTTTTTCATTCATCTCTTGGAATGGGGTACTTGAAACGACTGGGTATTTAAGTTTTAAAGCGCCACTACCTAATGCTACACTGCCTGCGGGTGTGTCTCTAATAATATGAAAAGCTAAATACTCTCCTAAGTCTGTTACTTCCAATGAAATATCACACGCTAAAGGTATAATAGTTGCTTGATTAAATGCCCTTACATTAAAAAGAATAGTAGGTTGTTGCTGACTTTTGAATCGGTTATTTTTGTTTAGCTCTCCAGATTTTGTTACTGATATTGTAGAGCCGCTAAATTCACCTGTCATTCGAGGTTCTTCACTAGTCATGTTCCTAGGTATTTCACCTATTGGTGAAACAACTGTACTATTGTAATTAGTAGTGTAGGGGTGTTTATTAGCTTTACCGAAAGCATCTCCACTTGATCCTGTTATGTTGAGTAGGTTTATTGAACCGGTAATGAGTTCATCTCTATATGATACCTGTACCTGTTTTGCTTTACTTCTATGGAGTATATGTGAACGTACTATAACACCTGTGGTAGCACTAGACCTAGCAGGAATAAATTCCTTAACTAATCTAAATATAACGTTATCAAAAAACTTTATTAATCTAATATAGTCTGTCGGTTCTCTGTAGTTTGCAAGTTCGTCATTCCACTTCCAACGGTCTTTAACTACATTACCTCTTACATCTTTATCACTATCTTCCCATCGTAGAACTACCCATTGCCAGAAGTTGTAAGGAGAAAAATCCCTATCAAAAGTTTCTTCGCAAAATTTATCTAGAAGATAGTATTTATCTGAGTTAGATTCTCTTGGGTCACCTATGTAGTCGTCGTAGTTATAACTGCCGCTATACTTTAATTTTATTATATCATTAGTAGGTTGTGCAATATCAAATCCTACTTCTATTTCATGTAAATCATCAGTGTACTTATTTTCTTTTTTAGCTATACTCGTATAGAGAGAAAGTGTACTTCCAGTAACTAGTGAACCAGTATTCTCTAATCTCAACTTATCTAGTGAACTAGTAACTTCTTGTTGAATAGAGAAAAAACGGCCTGTACCGACTTCAGCACCACCTTTTTGTTTTATCGTTAATAAGTTTTCAGGTATACCGAAGCAATTAATTAAGGCTCTTAACCCTCTATGTGTTCCCTTAGCTTTAGTTAAGTAAGGAAGATTGTGGTAAATACGTTTGTATACCTCTTTCTGGTAATTGTCTTCAGGCATTGGTTGAAGATAATCTAACCCACTTCCTGAGGTGATTTGTCTATAACTATTAATTACCTCTCCTGTACTTCCGGAATCGTAGGATTCTCCAACGAATGCAGAGAATAGATTCTGGAGACTTTTATTGCTATTGTATAGGTTATAACCAAAACTTTCGATTGCATCTCGAACTAAGTCTTTCGATATACCGAAATCTAATCTGTTATCAGCATCGTACTTATCGGAGACTGCTTTAAAGTATATCCAAAGATTATCAAAATGTTGACCAATCATATGAGTAAACATAATAACTGGTTCATTTGATTCATCATCTCTTACATATAAAGGAAGAGTATTTGTTAATACGTCGTCATTTAAGTTATCGTATACATCAGCTAACTCTGTCTGCTTTATAAACCACTCAACTGATTCTGCTGAATTACTATTCTGGTTAACGTATGGAGGCTTATTATTTGATTTAGGCCATGCATGAGAGCCGCTTTCGTAATATAAAAACCTATCGTAGTGATCAAAGTTTTCTACAATTCCTTTAAGTAATCCACTATAGTATTCCCTACTTCCTGATATACCTATTTTAGCGTATCCGGTGCTTTCAATTGTAGCTATACTCCCTTCGTATGATTCTATTAATTCAAGTTTATACTTAAAATTTCGAAGTCTTTCTTCTGCTGATGAGAAATGTATAAAGTCTGAGTAGTCAGAATGGTTAATACTAATTTGAGCACTATTCTCGTTAAACATAGAGTATAGTGAATAGTACGAACTTGTGACTGGAAAGCTAAATAATTCGTCGTAGTTGAAGAATTCTGTTGGGTTATTATTTTCTTTGGATAGCTCTACATCGAAGTTTGGACCTTTCAGCGATGGAATTTTAATTTCATCAGGTATCACCTCAGTGTTAACAGTGAAGCTAACTGTATCTGCTATAGTTTCTAAGACTCTACAAAGAGATTTCTTCTCCCAGGTATTAGGTAGTGGTTCGTATAATTTTAATACAAGAGAAACGTTATTTTTATACTCCTGTACATCTATGTTAATTATAGAATATATATTATTTTTACCGAAATCTAATTTTAAATCTGAAAAGTAAGAATTATTTTCAAGTTTAGCTTTAATTTGCTGTACTCTTAAATCTAAGTCTTCATTAGATAACTCTAAAGTAAGTAACCTTATTTCTGTATTGTCACTAGAAGTTTCTTCTAAAAAGAATTGTTTAGGTATAGTTGAATCAGAAAATAAATCTGATAGGAAATTGTAACTTAGTACTATGTCTCCATTTCTATAGCCGTTTGCTGCTGCATCATTTGCTGGATCTATCTCTAAGTTAGATGCTCCTGATTTTCCTGCTCCTGCGGATAGCTTAGATTGACTTGCGCCTACATAGTTTATTTGGGACTTAAGGAGTACCCGATCTAATGTATAAAAATGTAGGTCTATAAAATCAACACTACTATTATAAAGGTTATTAATAGAAAACGGACCTACTAATTCCTTATCCTTAACTTTAAGTTCGGACTTAGTATCGTAGTTAATATTTTCTACTTGGTTTACTATGTATTTAGTTCCCGCCATCGTCTATTCCAGCTTTTGTATTTGCAAGTGATATTTCTAAGTCAACTACTTTTTTGTTAGCTTCTAAAAGCTGATCTCTTAATTCTGCTATTTCATCTAGTAGAGGTTGTATGTCTAGTAATGCTTCTTGTATCTCTACTAATTCACTACTTCTTTCTATTAAGTATTTATGAGATTTACCTTCTCCTTCAAGCGGTATATCTAAATATAATTCTTCATAGTCTTTAAAAAACTGTTCTACTGTCTTTACTGTTACCTCTTCCTCTTCAGTAATAAACGATTTAAATTCCCTATCTACAACTTTTCCGAAGGATTCTTTTGCGTATACTGTTTTTTGTATCTTTATATTACTACCCATTTCTAACTACTTTAAACACATTTTTATTATCCAACACTACTGTGCTACCGTCTAATGTAGTCTTAACTAGAAGTCTATAGTATCTTTCTGGCTGTAATGTATCCATATGTATGTCAAAGTAACTACTGGTATTATCAGCACTTATCTTAGTATATGTACTATCAAAGTCAATAATCATTTCTTCGCTATACTCATCTTTAATAGCATAGTAGGAATTTTCCGGTAGTTTATATTCTGTTTTATATATAGATCCTGTGGTAAAAGTCCTTGTTGGGTACTTAGGTCTTGCTGATAGTCTAAACCTACTTATATCAGAGTCTATATATTTTTCCTTATGGTTTTTAATACTTACCGTTGATATGTCTGTTGAAAGTTCATTAAGGGTACTGTCGTACTTACTATCGTCCCATTTAAATTCTAAGTACGGTGGAAAAATTGTACTACTATTACTGCTAAAGTATTTTAAGTTTATTGAAGATGTAGTTTCATTTTCTTGACTATCGGCAAACTTAACTATAAGCCCATGGTTATCAATAGATCCACTCTCTACAGAGTTTATAAACCCTGTTACATCTAAATCTATATCTAAATCTGCTGTTAAAGAAAAGGCTTGTGATGTTGTATTAGCTCCTTCAGTATAATCACATCCAGGTGTTGACCATAAATTAGAACCACCTGTTAAAGTCCACGATACTCCGGTAGTGTTTGTTGGGGTATCACCTGCTTTACCGGTACCCTGTATCCATGATTTAGTTAATGGACTAGTCTCTACTGTATATAACTGAGGTAATTGAGTAGCATCTGCTAAGTACATGTGTAATGAGGCAGAATAGGAGCCGGATATCTTTGTAGATAACGCATTTGAAATATCATTATCTGAGAATTTGATTAGTATCCGGCTTGAACGTCCTATTCCATCATCATCAGGGTATGAACGAAGTTCTAATATTTCATCTAATCCAGCATTTCCGTATAGTCCTGCTACGTCAGGTTTACTGAGTACTGTTGTGTCTTTCTCTGGGTAAATTCTATATATTGCCATTCTATAATGTTGTTACTCTACCTTCTATATCTTGATTAGGATACTTAACTTCAAAACAACAAGGGTCGTAAGAAGGATAAAGAACATTGTTTCTTGTTGCTCCTCTTGTATCGTATCCAAATTCACTATACTTACCTCCTGCTTTATTGTCTAGTTTAATACTTTTTACTGTCTGTACTCCTGGTATTCTATCTAATTGGGTATATAAGGATGATATATTAATAGGTTGGTTAATTGTTAGTTTGTCTTTAGCAAACAGAGATTTAAGTTTCTCTGTACATTTTAATAGTACGTCTCTTGATTGAAAATTAGGTAAAGTTATAATCTCAAACTTAATTCCAATATTAACTACAAAAGCGTCTTTTAAGTCTACAGCATCAGTAAGCATCATATACTCTGATAAATATCCTTTAATATTATCTTTTAGTGTTTTTGAAGCAGGTACTAAATGTCCGTTATTATCAAATGCAAGTACGTATAGAGCTAATGCTAAACTATTCATACCTAAAGCTGATTTGCTGCTAGATTCTGTATGGTCTTGTGTAGCAAATATTTTAGCTATAGAACCATATTGTGGTGGAAGTGATAGGGACCTTACTGCATAATCCTGGAGTGTTACTACTCTTTTCTGTTCTGCATAAGCTCTTATACTATTCTCTCTTAGCTCTTCTACTGTATCTCCATCTCTTCCTCCTAAAGCAGGAGTTAAGTTGTTGAAAGCTAATGATGAAACTTTTGATGAATCATTTGCAGATGTTGTTATTACATCTATAGAGTTTATTGTGTTTGCAGGTGCATTGGCTTTTACTCCTCCTCCAATAATATAACGTATAGTTAGAGTTGTATTAGAAGGAGCTAATCCGTATGATTTAGTAAATAGAAAGTTTGATGGATCATAAGCTACATCTAATCTAGGTAACTCTCCTCTTGTCTGGTATGCTATTGTGTTAGGGTCCGGTAAAAACTCTTCGTTATTTTCTGTGCTAATACCTGCTCCAAACTGTATTTGTAGAACTCCGGTTGAGGTTAGTCTAGTTACAAATCGTCTTGGGACTCTTTTTAATTTAAGTACATTTGGAGCAAGTGCTTTATCTTGTGTTATATTTGTCTCACCAACAAATACTGTATCCTGTCCTAAAAAAGGAACCTCGTACCATAAGTTACCATCGCTATCTGTAATATCTAATATACCTACTATATCTTCTTCTTCTATATTTAGTGTCGCAAATTTTTCTGATGTTGTAAATGATTCTGATATAGTTTTTATTTTTCCTGAAAATGCTTTTGTGGTCTTTTTAAGTAGGAATTCAGAAGGTTGACCATCAGTTAATGCGCTTACTGTTATTTCAGTAGGGTCATAAGAACTTGAAAAGTTAAAATCAACCTTATTAGTCATTAAGAAAACAGTCTGATCTTTAGTTGTAGCTTTAATTGTACTATTTTCTGCAACAGTAATTGCTTGATCAAAATCTGGTTTAGCTTGTATACCGATAGCATCTACATTCTGTGTTACTGTTAATTCAACTTCTGCTACATTTGTAGCTTTAGGTTTATAGCCCATCATATAGGCTAGAGAATATAGATTAGCAGGGTTCTTAGCGTGTTGAAGAAAGGTTTCCTGTAGCTGTGTATCTTGGTAAAATGACATTACATCTCCTACGTAAGATGCCATCTCTATTAACATTAGACCGGGTGATGTCGGTGAAAAGTCATTATAAGAATCAGGGAAATATGACTTAGCATACTCCACTAATTGACTCCTAAAGTCGTCAAAGTTCTTATTTATGTATTTTATGTCTCTAGTTTCTGCCATTATGTTGATACGTTTATTAACAATTCATCATCAATTCCTGTATCTGCAATAGAGTATTCAAGATAAAATCCAATTGTATTCATATCAGGGTCTGATGTTAATTTTATTTGTTTTGGTACAACCTTTGGAAAGTACACTCTTAAAGCTTCTCTTGCTCTAGCATCTAATGCATCCAATTTTTCTTCTGTAATATTTTCAAATAACTCGTTTCTAAGTCCAAATCCAAATAATGGATTTAAGTACCTTTCATTCCTACCGGTTAAGAAGTAGTTAATAAGGTTATTCTTAATAGCATCTTTAGTTTGATAGTTAGAACTAAACGCTGTTTTGGCAGTAAAGGGTATGTTTATACCTACTGCTTTCCTAGGTTGTAAGTCTAAGGGGTTTATTTTTCTAACTTCAAATGCCATATTACTATATTCTTATTTTATCTTTTTTATAGGATGCATCTAGCACCTGTTTTGCTTTACCTACAAAATCTAAATTTGATATATCTATCCCCGGTAGTGATTTATCTTGCATCCCTAATTGAGATGCCATCTTTGCTGAGGTAGAAGGAGGTGTAGAGCCGACTATATTGTTATATTCGGCCGGTGTCATTCCAGCTTTAGTCATTGAAAGCATTTCATCTAATGTATTATGTTGTGTACTACTTGCAATAGGGTTATATTTAGTAGGTTGCTGTTTAGCTACCTCTATTGGTGTTGGAGGTTGGTTATAGAACGTCTGTTTTGGGTTACTAGCTATTTTAACTGCTTCAGTTAATACCTCTTGTAACTCCTCCTTAAACGCTGCTCTAACTTCTTCCCGTATAATTGTCCTTAATTGATCGAGTTTCATATATATAAATAGTTAAGTTAAGAAAGTTGATTGTCTATTCTAAATTTTATTTCTTCTAAAAGTACTTCTTTTGAAGAACTATAGGAATTAGGTCCTTTTATTACTATCTTTCCATTCTTTAAAGCAGAGGCAAAGTGCCTTGGTGCTAAGACTGGAGATTCTGGTGTTCTTTGTATCTTCAGGTTAAATCCCTTGTAAAATGTTTCGCTTGATTCTTCTGCTGATTTAGATTCTTTCTGTACTAACGGAGAATTTAATTTTGATAATTCATCTTTAAGTTCCTTTAGTATTTCTAATGGGATAGAATCGGTTATGTTTCCACGAATCTTACCAATACTCTCTCTAATACCGTTTGTAGAATCTAAGTTACTGTTTCCACCTGATATAGAGTTACTACCATTACTATTAGAGCTACCATTATTACCGTTAGAGTTGTTATTAGCTGAGTTAGGGTCGATGTTTTTATCTTTTGAGAAATTATCAAATTCGTTTAACCTATTTCCTGATTTATTCTTCTGATTCTCATTAGATTTACTATCTTTTAACCTACCATCTGATGTATCTGTTTTTGAAAGTGTATCAGAAATATTCTTAAGAACAAGATCTATCTGTCTAAATGCTTTTGCTTTTCCGGTTAATCCTTTAGAGTTAATATCTAATTCAACTACATTAACTTTCTTTATAGGTACACCTGCTTTACTTACTTCTCCTGTAGATGTTATTACTGCAAACTTATTAATTACCTTATCTCCGTCTTTTTCAACAGGTAATCTAAAAGCATCTCCTTCTTTCATTATATTTAACTTAGCTCCAGCACTAGGAAAATCACTTATACTTTTACTTCCTTTTAGAGCAATTGAGGCTAAATTTACCTTCTTAGCTAAATCTTTTTCTATTTTACCTTTAGGAGAATCTGTATTCTCTTCCTGTAGAACAGAAGCTCCAAATCCATCTAGTACGTTGTTACCGTCAGCGTCAACTATACCTAATGCTTGTAGTTGAGGTTTTGTTAGTTTAGCTTTTGCAGTATTACATATCTTACAGACTGCTACAGTTGGTGCTATTTCTGCTACTCTAGCATTCATACTTGATGTTGAGCTTGCAACACTTGTTAAAACTCCTTCTATTGAATCAGCTGTTATTAGCATTGCAATAGCAAACTCTTTCATTAAATTTAATATATCAGCAAAGTTGGTTGTAAATGCTGTTGGAAGCCCTATAATTAAACCCCCGGCTGGGCCTGGAGGAATACCTATTGCTTGAGGTACAGGTAGTTTAATAATAGTATTGACAACTGCTAAAATTCCACTTACAGGTCCTTTTATAGCTGCAGGTAATGCAGCAAATGCACCTAAGTTAGATGACAGGGCTCCTGATAGAGCTGCTAGTCCAGCAAGCTTAGTTGTTATCTGAGCTAGTTCAGCTGGAGATGGACATTCAGGTTTTCTTAAAGAATTTGCAGCTTGTGATGTTGCTGATAGTCCTTTAGATAATACTACACCGTTCATCTTACCGACTTGTGAACCGATAACTCCGTGTAACTTTGGTGGTTTAAACTTTTCAAATGGCATACTACTCTGTAAATACTTTAATTGAATCTAAATCGTCTATTGCTTTTTTTATAGAACCTAAAGGTCCTGCCATGGATGCTCCATGGGATTTTATCTGTGCTAAACCTGGTGCTGATGAACCTGCAGTTGAGACGGCTGCTAAAGCCTTACCTAGCCTTTGTAGCTCAGATAATAAATCTCTCATCCAGTCTTGTGTTGTTGCTCCAAGTAGAACAGGTTCTTTCTCTTTAAAGGCTGCTGTTCCTAAGTATACTTTAGTAGCATCTACTGCGACATACTCTTCTCCGTCAAAACTTACTCTTGCAGCATTACCTCCTATATCTTCAGCTGCTGAAAGAAGTATATTCTCTTCTTTAGCATTAAAGAATAATCTCCCTGAGTTAATCATTACTTGAGAACCTTTATATACATCTCCTTCATCAGGAGCGCTTTCCCAAGCTTTACGTTTCTTATTTGCTTGGCTTATTTTAATTTCGTGATCCTCTACTAAATATATAGAAGCAGGGTCATCATTAATATTCTCAACCACTGTAGAGTCAGGAGATGCTCCACTTTTACCGTTACTTATAATAGTAATAGGTTTCTGATCATCATTCTCTACAAACATCTTATCGTGATCTACTCCTGTAAATCTTATAGTTTGTCCTTGTCTACCTTCTATAGTTAGGTCACCTTGGAATGGCTGTAGAGGTGCTACATTAGCTTTATCTTCGTAATTGTAACCTAAATCTTCTATTCCCTGTTGAGTATCAGGAAATGCATTTACATGTGGATTATTCCATAAGTTAACAATTGATGTATAGTAAGCACGGGAGTTATCTGCATTTGCTTCATCTCTATCTATAGCAGGTGCTGATTGAAGTAATACAATCTCATTTAATAGCGGGTATGCTTTAAAGTTGAAATTCATAGGATACGCTACATCTAGTAGTAAAGGATCTGATTCATCTCCAAATTCACCTATCACTCTGTATTTAATAGCTCCTAAAGATTCCATCTTTCCATACTTATCCCATTCTGGGTGAGTGTCGTCTAGTATTATATCAACTACCCGAACTGGAACAGCTCCTTCTGGTTTCGATAGATCACCAGATTTCTTGCTAAAGAGGTTAACATTATTGCTATTTAAATTATACATTAATTACCACTTTCTTCGTTCGTTTTATCTCCTAACTCATCTTGAGTATCTTCTGTTTCCTCTAATAGTGCAGCAAGTTCTGATGGATCCCACATGTCTCCGTCACTACCTTTTGCTTGTGCTGATTCTATACGTTGTATTATAGCAGCCATCTTTATCAAAGCATCATCGTTCTTTACTCCTATCTCCATATACTCTTTGATCATTGGAACAATTAATGTTGCATCTCCTATATTCTCTATCAGAGGTTTAAGTTCACCGATTAGAGATTTTACTTGAGATCTAGTTGTTGATGAATTACCGTGAATCTCAGAAAAAAGGTCTGATAATGTTTTGTTTCCAAATATTTTCTTATCTAAAGCCATAAGGTATGTTTCTATATAAATATCCTATGATGCAGTAATGTCTAATAATCCTAAATCATAATACCTTTGATACTTATTATAGAACTCTTCTTTAAGTTTAGAAATGACTCTAGTTAAGTGTGGAGTTTCACAATCCGTCATTTCTCTTATGTAAATGTATAGAGCTTTCTTTTTAAAGATCTGAAGGTCATTTCTAGTTTTAAATATTGTCAATACAGCATCTGCTATTTTCTTTTCCTGGTCTTTAGCAAATATGCTGTCTAACTTAACGTACGTTTCATCTACCCAGTCGTCTATAAAGTGTGCTAGTGATTGCTGATTGATACTCTCTTTCATACCGTTAGGTTCAAAAGAATCCTCATAATCAGAGAATGAACCTACTTGTTTGAGTTTTTTATAATTTTTATTGTTGTAATTAATTAACCACCTCTTAACAATAGTACCAAAATAAGAATATGCTTTTGCTCCATTATCAGGATCAAACTTCATAATCTTCTCTTCTAATAAAACAGAAACAATTTCATGCTTTAAATCTTCTATTTTATCAACATCTGTGTAATAGAATTTAAAAGTATGAATTATGTTCTCTGCTAACTTGTAAAAGGGTATATAGATATGATCTGTGAAGATCTTTGCTCTATATACTATATCTACTGAAGTATTATATTTTTTAATGTACTCTTCTGTCTCTGAAGTAAAGTAATTAGCTTTGCTCTTTTTTCTTGCCATAGTTTTGTGGAAGCATATATCGATCTAATTCGTCCTGCACCTTTTTTAGTTGTTTAAAAAAATAACCGACCTCATCATCAGATTGAAATGTCCCCTTTTCATCTAATTCATTAAGGTGCTTTTTAGATTCTCCTACTGCATTTGAAATATTTTGAAGATATTGAGTTTGATCCTCTGTTACATCTTCATACTTCTCTAACTTAACTAAGAGATTTCTTATAATATAAGAAAAAATCAACAGTAAAGCAACTAATATACCCACTATTATATATAAATTTGTTGGTTGTATGTCCATTTTATAAGTTTTTTAACATATTTGATAATCCTTCTGAGGATTTAACTACTTTTCCTGAAGAAGTTGTTGTTTTTGGATTTCTAGGTTTAGAAGATCCACCATTTCTTTTCCACATATCGTATTCAACTTTAGAAGCTAAGAAGTCTGCGGTATGTAAAACTGAAATTAATGCTGATTTTTGTCTAGAAGATTCTACATTACTAAAAAAGTACGCTTCATTTGCTTTATCAAATACTCCATCATGACATCTTATACCTAAAAACTCCTTTTGATCTACTTTTATACCGAATTTCTGTAAAATAAATAAAGATCTATCTGGAATAAGCATAAAATCTAAGTCTGGATTAAAAGTATACATTTCTGAGAGTTTATCTTGTCTCCATTTATCAGTTTGAGGTATGTAATTTGGTTTATCTCCATCTCCAATCTTACCTAGATCGTGAAATAAAGCAGAAAATACTAATTGTTCCTCAGTATAATCAATAGTTCCACCCATTTTCTCATATAACCTAGATTGTTCTATAGCAAATTGAACTACTCTATTAACATGATCTACATATCCACCGGCAAAAGCATTATGATACCAAGTCTTTCCACTAGCAGGAGCCATAACATAGGTATCCTCCATGTGTTTAATCATCTCTTTACACGCTATAGCACGTCCACCTAAGTAGGTTTCGATAATTTTTACGTGTTTGTCGTAGTTTTTTTGTATTTGTTCCGCATTTAACATAGAAAACCTTTTTAAATTATTATTATTTATTTATTTTATTATTTAATTACTTTAATATTATATATTATATCTATTTAAAAATATTTTTTATTATAACTTATTAATTATCTTAATTAACATATATAGAAGATATTAAAAAAAATTCGGAATAGCAACTATTCTATGATAAATTTTTCAAAATAGCCGTCTTTTATTAAATTCTCCCCTAAATCCCACTTTACTCTCATAAAAATACTTATAGTATCACCTATCATACTTGGAGGAAACGGTCCAACCACTCTTTTAGTTGTAAAATCACCGTATTCATCTTCCGAGAATAGTATTTCCGTACTCTGAACCACTGGAACTATAGTACCTTCGAATTGATCTAAGTAGACAGTTGTGTTCTCATAGGGTATAGGTACACCGTTATAATTCCATAAACCCAACCAAGGTTGATATAAACTAATAGTAAATGCGACTGAATCTTGTAAAACGAAATATGAATCGGTATCAAACTCAGCTCGAACTATTGACAACCCATTATACCAATAATCTTCAGAAGTCTTATTAGCATATACATCTAATGAGAAGTAAGGGTAATACTCACTCGTCCAATCTAGTACTGCATGGTAATAACCGTTACTATCCTTAGTAAAGCTTGATTGTATATAAGCATCACACTCACCTCCTATACATGGGGTAGTGAAAGGTTCTTTCTCACAAGAGGAGAGGGCGGCGATAAGTAAAAGCGAAGCCGCCGCGCGAAACGCGCGCAAGTTGCACCGAAGATTTTTATCTAACATAATCCAAATTGTTTAGATACCCATCCGTACTTCTCTATATGATCATCATAGAAGCTATCATCCCCATACATGAAGAATGCATCAGCTTGATCTAACCATCTAGCAGCAGTCTCTTTATCAGGTGCTCCTACAGACATAACGTCTTTAAGGGCCTTCTGTTCGAAAGCTTTCTCGTCCTCTACTAACCTATCATTCTCTTCAGATAGATCGTTAACGAAATCAGTTAATTCCTGGAAAGTCCAATTGTGGAAGTTATACCCTCTAGGTCTCATGCCATATACGTCTTTGTATAGATCTGAAACCCACATTAGGCATTCATCGAATTGACTTTGATTACTAATTGAAAATGTGTTTGAATTTGCCATAACCTTTATCTTTTTATCTTATACTTAAAGATACGAAAAATAACTATGTGAGGCAACTATTTTAGTGACTATTTTAAAAGTTTTCCGAAGAAGGATACTTAATACTAGCTTTCTTTAATTCGTTCTTTAGTATATACTCATGATCTAGTAAATCTAAGAACTTTTTAACTATTACACATTTCTCATAATGTTCAAATGTAATGAATACTTCTAGTATTATATTGAGAGCTTTCTCTACTTCATCTCTATCGAATGAATCTCCTATTGTATATACTGTCTCAAACTTATTAAAATCTAATCTAGTAAGATACTTACATAGCTTTGTAAAGTACTGAAGCTGTACCTGCTCTCTAACGCTGGCATACTCCTCTCCTTTCTTTCTAGTATAGAGTATATCCATTAGATGCCAATTATCTACACCTCTTACTACCATTCCTAATAGTACGAATGGATTATCTAAGAGTTCCTCTACGTTATTCTCTTTATATACCTCTTCATCTCCGATATCGAAGATTGAAAATAGTGTATTTTTATCTAATGGTTGCATATGTCAATAAATAGTATTGATATCTGTACTACGATACCCGACAAATACAAGATAAGATAAAAAAAGCGTATATACAAAAAATTTGCTAAAAAAATTTCCCGTGTTTTCTTGCTTTTTACCCAAAAAGTTCTTATCTTAACATATAATAAGAGTAGTACAAATGTCTAGAATAGAAGAATTACTATATTCTGCTGAAGATTATGGCAGAAGACAAGAGGTTTTAACAAGAGTAACCGAGTTAGTTACCCAACATCCCACTATGAAACGTGAAGAAGCTTATGAAAAGGCTTATTCTGAGATTATGAATACATAAAACTCTATAAAAAACCAAAGAAACAATGTTACAACGGTACGCAAAAATAATAGCCTGGACAATACTACTGATTTTATCAGTGTTATTCCTTACATTTGTGTTTCTTTCTTCATATATAATGATGGGTTTAGTATCTGCATGGACACTTATACTGATAATATGGGTGTACTTAGGAGATTGGCCTGTAGAAGAAGAGGAAGATACATAGATATTAAGATATCTCAATTGATTATGGATAGACTATGAAAACTTCTATATAATATGAAGAAGAATAAAGTTATATTAGACGGTATAAAGAAAGGAGACTACATTCTTACTGGTAGATTTAAGAATAAGAAGGTAAAGGTCGACTATATTACATATGATAAGCATGGAATGCCTATGATTAACGGTAAACATGCATGTACATTTAGACTATATCAAGACAATATATAAATATATATTACTATACACCTAAAAATCATAAGATTTATGCAACACGGTATGGCACAATTTTGCAGGCTACCAACCTCTTAGGGAACTATACTGTCAGTGTTATAGCAGAGTGATATCGACATGCCTTCACCCGACCGGAAGGACTCCGTCGGGATTTAAGAAGGGCTTAGGAAGCAAGGTTAAAGGTTAGATCTTCCTTGTATATCTATCTATCATTGTATATAGGCCATATATAGCTCCTACACCTATAAGGATCATCAGAGTACGTAATGGATATACTAGTATCTGATATAGAGCTTTATTAGCTATTACTATTAGGGCGTACATTAGAGCTACACCACATACTATGGTTAATGCTAGTACTATTGTTTGAAGTATCTTATCCATATATCTGTTGTTGTTTGTTAACGAAGTAGATTAGTTTGTCTAAGGCTTTATTCATTCCAAAATAGTCATTAGCCTTTTTAGCGGTATCAAACTGGCCTTGCCAGTAGTTGATCTTTGGTCCATACCCATCCGGGTACTTAAATCTCTGTCTAGAGTCATTATGTATCTTATCTATCTTCATATTAGACAGTACCAATTATACATCTCTCTAATTGAGCAATTGACATAGTATTCAATCCAGGCGTTGGATGATACAACTCATCAGTCCTTTTACTACCATTGGCAGTCCTACCAGATACATTAGCATGCATTCCGTAACACTCCATATAGTAAGCCTTATTGCGATCCTCTTCTATTCTAATCAATAGACTGGTACCTGTGGAGCTGAAGTTATCACTAAACATCTTACCCACTTGGGTCTTCATATACTCTAAATTCGACATAACCTTTATTTGTTTTAATTAATATACCTTAATATACGAAATATAATTCATATAAGCAACTTATTCTCTTATCTATACTGAGTATAAATTACTGTGATAGGTTTTACCTATACTAGTTCTTCATTGACCATCAACATCTCATTCAATGGGAAGCTATAGTTAGTTCTCTGAGACATCATATCATATGTGTAACATTTAACCATAGTAGGACCCAAAGAGTCTACATTCATACCACTAAAGTTAGTCCAGATGCTATATGACTTTTTACCATTGACAGTATCCTGATAACATTTAATCTTATATACATTAGGCTCTCCTTTATAACCTTTGCCGTATGTAAAACTAATAGACTCTTCATCATTCATTGACTTGATGATGTCTAACATTACCTTTGAACTCTTTACTTTGTCTGAATACTTCATAACCTTGATTTTAATTTAACTTCTATCTCTTTATCTTATACTTAAAGATACGAAATATCTTTGTAACTTCCAACTAAAACCACAATTATCTCCTATATTCCGGTATATGTAAGGATATTGGGTATTCCTTCCATTCATCGTTACCAACTATTTCCACGGTTATTTTGAAGTATTTTCTCTTCTATAGAAAAAAAATAAGTGAGGGGGGTGCACGCCTGATTAAACCATCTACCATTCCACACATTACCTCTACATCATTCTATACAACCTATATATTTTTATATGTTTATGTACTTATATCTATATATGAATATATACACTACATATTTTTAATAGGCTTTAGGCTTATCTCCACATGTTAACCCTTTATCTACCTTATATAGCATGGTTCTCTTGCATTCTTATAGGGTATCTATTATCTATATACCACCAAAGTCTTACACTACCTCAGACACAAAGTCTTTACTCTCACATATATGCTTTAGGAGAAGGCATGTTGGCATAATTACACCATTCATCTTCGTTTAATTGCGTTGGAGAGGTGTTAGGTTGGGTAGGATCATTTGAGACATTAGTCGAAAATGCGCGTGGCACCTTCGGTGGAGAGAGAAACGCCCCCTCCCCCTTCAAAGCTGTCATATCAAAGCCCCATCCTTTCAATTGTTGATGTATTGTCATAACTTGTTAATTTTAATATTTCTTGTTTAACTTCTAAATAATAAGCTTCATAAACAGAATCTATATGAGAATTAAGTATCTCATCTACACAAATCAATGCACAGTTTTTAGCATTTTGTAAACTTGTTTCAATATCTACTTC